>Ga0308163_10000500_pt1 | contig 68208 bp, 45 predicted proteins | sample PhyTR1_FD_201037 | JGI IMG/M metagenome (GOLD analysis project Ga0308163, IMG submission 201037) | Phyllosphere microbial communities from UC Gill Tract Community Farm, Albany, California, United States - DLSLT.R1 | ecosystem: Host-associated > Plants > Phyllosphere > Unclassified | place: USA...
GAACAAATAAAAGTTCAGTGTCTATGAGCGCAGGTGGTTTCAATCTTGCACGTGCAGCAGTTGATCTGGATACTAAACTTTCAAAGGATGGCAAACTGCTATTTCGCTTAAACCTTGCAGCCCAAACCAAAGGCAGTTTCAACAAATACAATTACAATGACAAATATGTTATTGCTCCGGTAATCAGTTACCAGATTGACAGCAATACCAAGTTTACCGCTGAATATACACATCAGCATGTTGAAGCGCTGGCATTGGGAAATTATGGTTTCTCCCCAAAAGGATTTGGTGATACTGATCCAAGTTTCTTTCTGGGTGACCCGGCTGTGGACCCAAGTATCCTGAACGACCATAACGTTACACTTTATTTAAACCATAAATTGAATAAAGACTGGACATTTAATGCACAGGTAGCTTACCTGAACTATGGCTTAAAGGGCAGTTCCATATGGCTTACTTCTCTTGCGGCCAATGGCGATATGAAGAGAAACATGAACATCAGTGAAGAGCTGGCGATCAATAAAAATGCACAGTTCTATCTGCAGGGACAGGTAGTTACCGGTCCGGTAATACACAGAATTTTAGGTGGTCTGGATATGGGTAACCTGAAGACCTGGGGAGACTTTGGAAGTTCAGGAACAGCAGATCTTAAACTGGCCGGGACTACAGTATTTAATATTTACAATCCTGTATACGGTATTCCTTTTGCCAATCTTCCGCTATTGGACAGGTCAAGAAGTATTAAGGAACGTTCAGGCTCTAATACATATGCAACCAACACAACTTATACCGGTGCATACTTACAGGATGAACTGCGCTTTTTAGAAGAAAAACTGCGTTTAACTTTAGCAGGAAGGTTTACACATGCTACAACGGTAGGGAAAACAGCTGCTGCACAAATGTCTGACAATGCCTTTACTCCAAGAGTAGGTCTGAGTTACTCTATTACGAATACGTTTTCAGCATACTCTTTATACGATCAGGCCTTTATTCCTCAGTCCCAGGCTTCGAGATCTGCCACTAACCAGATCTTTAAACCTGTTACAGGAAATAACATTGAGCTGGGTTTGAAGAAAGACTGGTTTGATGGAAAATGGAATTCGACATTCGCTATTTACCAGATCACCAAGAAAAATATGCTGACTGCCGATCCGGCTTTCCCATTGGGTGATATCAACAATTACCAGGTGCAGTTAGGTGAAGTGAAATCAAAAGGTATTGAGTTTGACCTTGTAGGAGAGGTGGCTAAAGGTTTGGACCTGACGTTAAACTATGCCTACACAGATCCGAAAGTAACCAATGATGAGAATAAAAACCCTGCAACTAATCTCGAAGGAACTTATCTGGCAAATACTGCAAAGCACATCACTAACGGATGGTTGTCTTACAGGTTCAAAGATGAAAATTCTGTACTGAATGGATTTGGACTTTCAGGCGGATACCAGGTACAGGCAGACCGTTATGCCGGATCAGGACAAACTCAGTTGAAATTACCAGTTTATATCCGTTTTGATGCAGGTGTATCTTATGAAAAAGGTAAATTCAGTATTTCTGCTTTAATGAACAACATTCTTGACAGAAGACTGATTACTCAAGGTTCTTATACAAAACTGGCAGCTGAAACTTCAACATCAGTTTCTTATTATACCTACATTTATGAGGTGCCAAGAAACGTTAGGCTTACTGCCAAATACAATTTCTAAAGTATAAAGGTATTTTGAAGAAGGCCGGAAAACATCCATGTTCTCCGGCCTTCTTTATTTTTGGCGTTCTGCATCAGACAGCCATTCTAACAGGCTCTTCACCATATCGCTGAAAAATACCTTGTAAGTATCCTGGGTGACAAATCCAATATGAGGTGTTGCAAGGACATTAGGTAATGTTCTGAAAGGATGATCAGCATCAAGAGGCTCTTTATCAAACACATCAACAGCAGCTCCCGCGATCTTTTTTTCGGTTAAAACTTTAATCAATGCATGCTCATCAACAAGCGGCCCGCGCGAAGTATTGATGAGGTATGCTGTAGGTTTCATCCTTTCCAGATCCTCTGCGCCAACAATTCCCTTGCTGCGTTCGCTGAGCACCATCTGTACTGTAAGATAATCAGACTCCTTGAAAAGTGTTTCCTTGTCCACATACTTTACACCGGCAGCTTCTGCTTTTTCAGGTGTGAGGTTCTGGCTCCAGGCAATCACATGCATCTTAAAAACCTTCGCCACTTCGGCAACTTTTGAACCAAGATTACCCAGACCGAGTACACCAAGGGTTTTACCTTTCAGGTCGTTTCCAACCTGCTGCTGCCATCCTCCTGTTTTGAAGTTTGCATTCTCCTGCGGAATATGTTTGGCAATAGCCAATAACAGTGCCCAGGTGAGTTCCAGTGCTCCATGCGCCATATATCCTGTATTAACCACTTCAATGCCAAGTTTTGCAGCTGCTTCAGTAGCAATAGAGGCATTCCGGTGGCCTGTAGAAATGATGAGTTTCAAATTGGGAAGACTTTCAAGTAATTCCGCGGATAAAGGCGTACGTTCTCTCATTACACAGACGATATCAAAAGGTAGTAAGCGGTTTATAACATCCCCCTGGTTGTGAAGATGATCGGAAAAGACCTTCACATCTGCATATTCTTCTACCGGCGTCCAGTCGGCAAATGACCTGGCGACATCCTGGTAATCATCAAGTACGGCAATTTTATAGCGTTTCATAAAAATAGTTCTAATCATTAAATCTGCGAGGCCGCTGCGGAAATCAACAGCGTAGAAGTAATCAGGTTAATCAGCAGGTCATTGGAATTTTCAGGCAAACTGCTGATCTCTTTCCATTGTGCATCCTCCAGAAATGCTGACCATTTAGCATCTTTATCAGCAAGATCATTAAAGCTGACCATATACATGAGGTTTGGTCTATCGGGGCCAATGAGCGTTTCCCCCCAGAATACGGGATTGAACTCAAGGCGTTTGAAGATGTCGATTTCTTCCTGGTCATTAAACATTTCGATTTTCTTTTTTCCTGCGGCTTCAGTGGCACTTTGGTATTGCCGCAGCTCAAATATCAGATTCTGACCTGCAGAGGTTACTAATGACGGGAAGTTTTTAAAAGCCTTCATTAATGAACTTTCAATCCTTTCATAGGCAGGACGCTCAGCGGGTGCATTCAAATAGGCCGCTGCAGCATTTTGAAAGCTCTCATTATTTTCCAGTCCCGTATTTACCTCAGCAAAATGCGCAAGACTGTTGTAGGGGATAAGGACATATATTTTCCCCGGCCCCGAAGGTTCAAGCTCTTTGAAGACGCCTACTTTTTCGACCCCCAACTGGTTAAAAACAGGTATGGCCAGCTTGTAAAAATCTTCGGTCAGCTTCTGCTGGTATTCATCTTTGAGGGTGTATATTCTTAATTCGTAAAATGATTCTTTTTCCATTTTTGGGTATTGACTTATTGTCAGTGATATAATAGGCTAATTTCCTGAACATGGTGTTATAACCAACACTTTCAATAGTTGAATTTACTTTTTCCTGACTATTCAAATAAAATTGAACAAAGTATCTCTAAGCATTCAAAAGCATCCCCTAAGTTGTGTGAAACCGTTTAATTGCTTTATCATGACAATTTGCATATGAATTAAAGTTTTCTTTGTTTTTAATTAGAATGGTTTTAAATAAGTATGTATGAAGAAAAAACTACTATCAGTTCCCATTTTAGCTGTTTACGCTGAAATTTTTTTGACAGGCAGAAGGAGTAACTTGCTGAGGGGTGTAAGCGTGTGCTGTCTTGTATTACTCTCTCAGTTCAGCTATGCGCAGTCAAAGCCATCTGGGGTTGGAGAGATCAAGGGTATTGTAACTACAATAGACGGCAGTGCCGGACAGGGCTTAACAGTGAAAGTAACAGCGCTTAACAAATCCACCAAAACCAATTCTGCGGGGGGCTTTGAGTTTAAGAAATTACCTTATGGCCGTTATACAATTGAAGTCGTCATTGTCGGGTCTAAAACAACTACAGCTCAGGCTGAGATCACTGAGGCCAATCCTTCAGCAATAGTGGATATCAAGGTAAATTCATCAATCCAGGATTTGGATGAGGTGGTGATCAGGACAGGCGGTAACCGCTTTGCCAAGAAGGAGAGCGATGATGCTTCCAAGATGCCTTTAAAGAATATTGAAAATGCGCAGGTTTATACCATTGTAAGCAAGGAACTGATGAAGGAACAAATCGTTACAGATTACAACAGTGCCTTCAAAAATGTGCCTGGTGCGGGTATTGCTGAGGTGCGGAACCAGGGGCGCACAACCTCGATGTCAAGGGGGTTCCCAACTCCGCAGGTGGTGAGAAATGGTGTGGGCAGTTTTACCTACGCCACGGTTGACCCTGCCAACTTAGAACGTATAGAAGTCATCAAAGGACCTTCTGCAACGCTCTTCGGGAGTACATTATCGTCGTTTGGAGGTTTGTTCAACCGCGTGACGAAAAAGCCATTTGATGCCTTCAGGGGAGAAATATCTTATTCCGGGGGAGGGTTCGACCTGAATAGGCTTACCGCTGACGTAAATACACCTGTAAATGAAGACAAAACAGCCTTATTGAGGATAAATACAGCTTTCCACAGTGAGAGAAGTTTTCAGGATGCAGGATTTACCAAAAGTTTTTTGGTGGCTCCCAGCTTCTCATATGCCATTAATGACAGACTCAGCCTGCTGGTGGATATAGAACTAAGTAACTACAAGGCAACTTCGCCCACACGCCTTGCGCCTTTTGCCGGGGGTACTATTTCAAATATAAAAGACCTTGGTATACCCTATAAATTATCTTTTGCCAATAACACCGTCAGTTATACAAGTCAGCAGTATAATATATTTACACAGCTAAAATACAAAATATCAGACATCTGGAAATCCCAGACTGTGATATCCAGGACTAGGTCTTCCTCTGAAGGATATACTGTGGCACTCGTCGCCACCTCTGATACCCGACTTAGACAGGCTGTAACCTATCAGGAATCTCCATTTTACGGAACTGATATCCAGCAAAACTTTATTGGCGACTTTAGAATAGGAAGCCTCAGAAATAGATTAGTTGCCGGTGCAGACTTTTACAGTTTGCGGGCTACCAGAAATGATGCGACAGTGAACATGCCTACTATCGATTTCCGAAAACCGGGAGATGCATACAATAACTTCAACGTTGATAAGGTCGCTCCATTATTTACGACGGCGAAATTTTTAAATTTTGTTTCTAACAATGAGAACACCTACAGTTCTTATGTTTCTGACGTTTTGAATGTGACTGACAAGTTACTGGTTAATGCAGGGCTGCGTTTAGACCGATATTACAATAAAGGTACATATTACCCCTCCGTTGATTCTACCGCAGGAAAATTTAACCAAACTGCTTTGTCGCCAAAGTTTGGGCTGGTATATCAGGTGCTGAAAGACAGGATCTCGTTGTTTGGTAATTATATGAACAGTTTTAGTAATGCCACCGGCTCTGATTTTGAGGGAAATACGTTTAAACCCAATCAGGCTAACCAATTGGAAGGCGGTGTTAAGTTTGATTTAAACAAGATCACTGCTACCCTGAGCTATTATGATATCAAAGTTACAAATGTAACCCGCGATGATCCTGAGCATCCCAATTTCTCCATTCAGGATGGAACCCAGTTGAGCAAGGGCTTTGAGGCAGAAATTATCGCTAATCCTTTTCCCGGCCTGAACATTGTCGCTGGTTATACATACAACGAAAGTAAATACACGAAAAGTAATCCGACCATACTGGGATTAAGACCTGCAACTGCGGGATCTCCAAGAACTGCTAACCTCTGGGCAAGTTACAGAGTGATCAGTGGCCCTGCACAGGGGCTGGGTATAGGAATTGGCGGGATTTATGGCAGTGAGTATTATCAAACCAATACAACTACTTTCAAATTTGCAATACCATCTTATACGGTACTGGATGCTTCGGTATTTTATGATCAGCCACGCTACAGGATTGGGGTAAAAGTGGATAACCTGACGAATGAGAAATACTGGTCTTACCGGCTGGCAGCACAGAATCCTACACGGGTTACCGGGAATTTGACTTTTAAGTTTTAGGATCCAGTTCTGCGGATTGAAGGTGAAGGCATTTCATCATTACGGATGAAATGCTTTTTTATATTTATATCAATTTCAATGCCCACGTCATTTACAGGCATAATTTCTGGTACATTTAAATAATGTTTAAAACTGCTATGAAAAAACTCTGTATTTTATGTATTCTCACTGTTTTTTACGCTTCAAATCTGCATGCGCAAATCAATAGAAGTGATTCAAAACATGTGTTTGTACAAATGACAGGTGCTATCGAACATCGGGAATATCCCGGTATCCATAGCTTGCTGATCACCCGTGGTATCAAACCGATTTACGAAGGTTATTTTCATGGTTTTAAGCGTGATTCTTTACATGATACCCGCTCATCGTTCAAATCCATAACCAGCTTATTAATTGGTATTGCAGTGGACAAAGGATTGATCAGGAGTTTAGACCAAAAGGTTTACGACATGTTCCCGGAGTACCGGCCTTTTAAAAACGACGGAGCCCAAAAAAAGGCAATCACGATCAGAAATCTCCTGGAAATGAAATCGGGATTTGACTGCGAGGAATTTAACGATACCAAAGACTGCGAAGACGCGATGAGCGGGAGCAGGGATTGGGTTAAGTTTTCTTTAGACCTGCCCATGAAGTTTAAGCCGGGAACAGTATGGTCTTATACTTCTGTTGACCCTATGATACTCAGCGGTGTGATCAGTAAAGTATCAGGGATGACGGTGATGGACTTTGCGAAAAAATATCTCTTCAGCCCGATGGGCATCACAGATTATAAATGGACTACAGATCCGGCCGGCCATGGCATGACTGCAGGATCGTTTTATATGAAGCCCGCCGATATGCTAAAAATTGCAGAACTGGTCCTTCATCAGGGAAAATGGAACGGTAAGCAGCTCATTTCCCAAAAATGGATAGCCGAATCAACAGCAGGGAATATTCAGATTCCGAATTTCTCTTTTATGGGAAGCAGCCGGAGCATGGTCGCTCTACCGCAGTCAGCCTACTATGGATACTATTGGTATCATGAACTGATAAAAACCAATGCCTTTCAGCATGACGTTCTTTTTGCATCGGGAAATGGGGGGCAATACATCTTTATCATCAAAAGTCTGGATATGGTTGTGGTATTTACTCAAGGCAACTATGGTTCCTGGAAGGCCAAACAGGCTTTTGAAATACTTGCAAAGTATATTATACCATGGGCGGAAAGCAGGCAAACTCCAAATAGTGCTGTAAATTGAGCATTTGGCATTCAATTGATAAAAAATGCTATTTTTGATTTCAAATATGCCACATTCACAACAAATAACCCGGCTTTAGCTCAGAAATGACTGGCGCTGACATCTCTTATCCGAAACTGACCGATGATGATCTGCTGTATCGCTTGAAAAACGATGATCATCTGGCCTTTACCGAAATTTTCAACCGGTATAGTCAGTTATTGTATGCCCATGCCTATAATAAGCTGCGTGTGGAGAGCGATGCAAGGGATGTGCTGCAGGATATGTTCATGAAATTCTGGGACAGGCGCGGTTCACTGGAGGAGGGCAATAACCTGGCAGGATATCTTTTTGTTGCGCTGAAAAATACGATCCTTAATCTCATCAAAAGCAAAGCACGGCTAACTATGTATGCAGACAGCTTTGCTAAAGCAAATGCAGACAGCGGTATTTATACGGATACACTGATCAGGGAAAAGCAGTTTTCGGCCATGATAGAGGCAGAAATCGCCAACCTCCCACCAAGGATGAGGGCCGTATTTGAGTTGCGCAGAAAAGAAAATCTTTCGAATAAGGAGGTAGCTGCCCGGCTGGGCATTACCGAATCTACAAGTGCCGACCAGATGAAAAAGGCTGTTCGGATCCTCAAAAACAGGATTGGGATCGTTTGGTTTATCCTGTATTACCTTGGTGTAAAATAAATATTAATTCCTTATCCCCAATCTCCTTTTCCTGATTGTATTACATATATCAAGCCTATCATAATATAAATGGAAGAAGAGAAATTCAGACAGATTTTAGACCGGTATATTGCCGGAGAAGCTTCAGAAGAGGAGCGCGCCTGGCTGGAATCTGCCTATATCAATTTAAACAGTAAAGACATACCCGAGCATTCGGAGTCCTTTCTGAGAGAAGGGACTGATCAGGTCTGGGATGTTCTTTCCAGCAAGATAACAGGAATCAGTGAGCAACCGGAATTTGAATACAATCAAGTCCCGCAAAAGAAACTGCGCTCCAGGAGAACAGCGAGGTTGCTTACTCTGATCTCTGCTGCTGCTTTAATTATTATATCGCTGTCTGGCATACTTATATACAGGCAGAATCATCCTGCATCGTACCTGACTAACCTTCCCGCAAGTGTGGATCTGAAACCAGGAAAGGACAAGGCAGTTCTGGTGCTGGCTAATGGTAAAAAGATCAATCTGGACCAGACAATGAGCGGGCATCTTGCTGATCAGAAGGGGGTATCTATTTCGAAAATGGCAGATGGGCAGCTTGTTTATTCTGTTCCCCAACAGGAAAATATTTCCGCTGAAGCTGAATACAATACTGTGGTAACTCCCGCAGGCGGTCAATACCAGGTTAACCTGCCTGATGGGACCAGGGTATGGCTGAATGCTTCGTCTTCACTAACTTTTGCTACGTCAGTTACCACCGTACGTACAGTGAAGCTAAATGGTGAAGCTTATTTTGAGGTCAGTAAAATGGCTAATGAAGGAAGAAGAGTACCTTTCATCGTGGAAAGTGCCAGTCAGAAAGTAGAAGTGCTGGGTACACATTTTAACGTCAATGCATATGATAATGAGTTGTTGGCTAAAACAACCTTACTGGAAGGCAGTGTAAAAATCAATGACAACACACTTTTAAAACCAGGGCAGCAGGCGAGGGTACAGGGACAGTCAATTAAAGTTTCAGCTGTAAATGCAGAAGATTATATCGACTGGCAAAGGGGCGACTTTATGCTGGAACATAACGACTTCAGGTCGATCATGAGAAAAATTGCGCGCTGGTATGATGTGGATGTAGTATATGCTGAAGATGCCCCTGAAAAGCTAAACCTCGGCGGCTGGATCTCCAGGTCTAAAAATATATCTTCTATACTGCAGGTAATGGAGAAAACTGGAAAAGTTCACTTTAAGATAGAGGGAAGGAGGATCACGGTAAGCAAATAAACAATACAAATCGTGGTCTTTGGAAAAAGACCAGAAGTGCTCGAACACCTCTGGTCAAAAGATTCAAAAGCTACAAATCATTCGACTGAAATTCAACTTTAAACCCTAACAAATGTACAAATTTTACCCAAACAATCTGGGTGGGCGTTCTCGTCCTGTCCGAAAAATTCTGCTGATCATGCGTTTAACTACGTTTCTATTATTGGCCGCAATGATGCAGGTAAGTGCAACCACACTGGCCCAGCAGATCACTATAAACCGCAAAAACGCAAATCTTACCGAAGTGTTTAAAACCATCAGGCTGCAAACGGGGTATGATTTTGTCTATGACCAGGACTTAATTTCGAAAGCCTCACCTGTTACTATCAATGTAAACAATGCAGAGCTCAATGATGTTTTAAAAAACTGCTTATCTAATCAGTCTCTCACCTATACGATTACCAATAAGACTGTTATTATTCAGGAAAAAGGCTTTCTGGATAAGTTCAAAGGCTATTTTGCTACAATTACTGTTAACGGTACGGTGCTGGATGAAAACGGAGTGCCTTTGCCGGGAGTAAGTATCAAGGTGAAAGGAACTACCCGCTATACGATGAGTGGCAATAATGGAAGGTTTTATATTGCTACAAGCGATGAAAATCCCATACTTGTTATTTCTTATCTGGGTTACAAAACAATCGAATTAACAGGTATACCAACTTTAACTGTAAATATGGTGCCCGATCCTGCAAAGCTGGATGAGGTGCAGGTAATTGGTTACGGTACTACTACACGCCGTTTGAATACGGGTTCGCAAGTGGGGATTTCTGCGGAACAGATTTCTGATCAGCCGGTTACTAATGTACTGCAGGCAATGGCAGGACGTATGGCAGGAGTGACAATCACTCAATCGAATGGTTTGCCGGGTGCAGGAATTACCGTGCAGATCAGGGGCGTAAATTCAATCGGGGAAAATGGAATTAAACCTAACCGTCCGTTATATATTATTGATGGAGTGCCTTTCCTTTCTGAACCTATCAATTCAGCTACCTACAGTGTCACGTCAGCATCGAACACCAGATTGCCCTCTGCAGAAGGAACTACCAGTCCTATGAACTCTATCAATCCTTCTGATATCGAGAATATTGAGGTTTTAAAAGATGCAGACGCAACCTCAATTTATGGTTCTAGGGCTGCAAATGGTGTGGTATTGATTACCACTAAAAGAGGTAAGCCGGGAAGGACCAAATTCAGTCTGAATGCTTCTTCAGGAATTTCTGAAGTGTCACATTTTGTAGAAATGGTAGGAACCCAACAGTATCTGGCCCTCAGGGCAAAAGCATTTGCGAATAATACTACTAATCCGGCAACACCAACAGCTACTTCTGCACCCGATCTATTGGTTTGGGACCAAAATGGCTATACCGACTTCCAGAAAATGTTCCTTGGCGGTACAGCAAAAACCAATGATGTAAATGCCAGTATGTCTGGTGGTGATACGCAAACAAATTTTTTTCTTAGCGGTACTTACCATAAAGAAGGCAATGTTTTTCCGGGCAATCAAGGGTATCAGCGTGGTGGCGGAAAATTTAGCTTAAATCATTCTTCGCTCGATCAGCGTTTTAACCTTGCCCTGTCTGCAATGTATTCCACAGATAAAAATAATATTGCAAGTACTGACCTAGCTACCTGGGCTTATATTCTTCCTCCTAATTTTCCACTCTATACCTCAACGGGTACGTTGAACTGGGATGGTTTTGTAAGTAATCCGCTGGGTTATTTGAATCAAGCCAATGATAACCGTACCTCTAACCTGAACACCAACTTGTATTTAAAATATACTTTGTTAAAAGGGCTTGATTTCAAGACTAATCTGGGTTTCAGCAAATCTGATATGACGCAGGTGGTAACCAGGCCACTGTCATCATTAAACCCAAGTCTGTTTTCCGGATACACTGCTGGTACAGCATCTTACGTTTATAATTATACAAATAACTATATAGTTGAACCTCAGATTACCTATACCAGTAAAGTGTGGAAAGGTACTTTGAATGCGCTGGCCGGTGGAACTTACCAGTATAAACAATCCAGAATGCCTTATAATATCAGTGCATCCGGTTTTACATCTGATGACTTCCTGAGAACGGTGACCGCTGCAAGTACAATTTCCACTTCAAGCGGATCTGTTGACTATAAATATGCCTCGCTTTTTGGCCGTTTGAACTATAACCTGCAAGATAAATATGTTGTAAATGTGAATTTCAGAAGAGACGGATCTTCACGGTTTGGCCCAAATAATAAGTTTGGTAATTTTGGCTCAGTTGGTGCTGCCTGGATATTTTCTGAAGAGAAGCCGCTGAAAGATAAACTCAGCTGGTTTAGCTTTGGTAAACTGCGTGGCAGTTACGGTATTGTAGGTAGTGATGAAATCGATAATTACGGTTATCTGGATACATATGCTGCTTCAACCTATGTATATGGAGGGTCTACAAGCTTAAATCCTACCCGTTTGCCCAATCCTGATTATAAATGGGAAGAAACAAAGAAACTGGACATAGGTCTGGATCTGGCCTTCTTTAAAAATCGCCTTTCACTAAGTGGGGGCTTCTACCATAACAGAACAAGTAATCAGTTAGTTACCTTGACTACAAGTTCTCAGGCTGGCTTTACAGGATATCTGAGTAACCTGCCAGCGACGGTTCAGAATTCAGGATGGGAGCTCTCTCTAACAAGCACCAATATAAAATCCAAAAACTTTAGCTGGATTTCATCTTTCAATGTCAGTCAGAATCACAATAAATTATTGTCATTTCCCAATATCGAGAAATCATCCTATTATACAACCTATGTTGTGGGACTGCCGATCAGTTCATACTATCTTTACCAGTATGCAGGCATTAATCCAACAACCAATCTGCCATCCTTTATAGATTTCAATAATTCGGGAAGCATCACTACAGGTTTTGCTGCAACGGGCAGGGGAGACCGTTATTACGCCGGGACTTCCTATCCGAAGTATTTTGGTGGTTTAACAAACACGCTGAATTACAAAAGTGTAACTCTGGATTTTACTTTCCAGTTTGTGAAACAGATGGGCAGAAGCTTGTTGGCATCATCTAATTATCCTCCGGGATATTTCAGCAATGCTGCTGCAAGTGTAGTAAATGAATACCTTGCTCTTGGTTCACAGGATTATCTGGTTAGTGCCGGTACACGTGGTACTGCTGGTTCCGCATCTTACCTTGCTTACTCTAATTATACTGCCTCTGACGCCTCTTTGGTGGACGCCTCTTTTATCAGGCTCAAAAACGTAAACCTGTCCTATACCCTTCCTGCTAAATGGCTGGGAAAAAACAGTGGACAATCCATGAGGATCTATAGCCAAGCTCAGAATCTGTTCACAATAACAAAGTATAAGGGCTTTGATCCGGAATCACAGAGCATAGCTACTCCTCCATTACGTACAATAACAGGTGGTTTTCAATTTACTTTTTAACGCTAATAAGATGTCAAAATCGATATATCAAAGGATGGCCTGCCTATTGGCATTCACCATAATCATTTTTTCAGGATGTGAGAAGACAGTGGAAATCGATCCCCCACTAAATCAGGTAACTACAGACCTGGTCTTTGCATCTGATAAACTCGCTACGGCAGCGAGAGCAGGGATGTTCAGTTCCTTAGCTACAACAACTACTCAGTCACAAAGTATCACTACATATAGTTCACTACAGGCTGATGATCTGCTTTATATGGCAACAACTGCGGCATTACAAGAGTTTAATAATAATACTTACACTGCGGTAAGTACTTCGCAGGCTGCTTTATTCTCAGATTGGTATTCAATAATCTACCGTGCAAATGCCATCATAGAGGGACTACAAAACACCAGCGGTGCTTCGGAAGCCATCAAAAAGCAGTTCACTGCTGAAGCCAAACTGGTCCGCGCTTACTGCTATTTTCATCTGGTCAACACTTTTGGGGAAGTTCCTCTGGTATTGGTTACCGATCCCGCTATATCTGCATTTTTGCCAAAATCATCCACTGCAATCATTTATGCACAAATGATTGCAGATCTGACAGATGCAAAAACAAACCTTGGGGTTGTTTACCCTGGTGTAACCGCAACAACTACTTCGTCTAACGACCGTACGCTGGTGAATAAATTTACTGCAACTGCTTTGCTTGCGAGGGTTTACATATTCACAGGAAATTTTGCTGCTGCAGAATCCAATGCTTCCGAGGTGATAGCATCAACCCTGTACAGTTTGATTCCAAAGGCAACTATGGCTACCGGTGTTTTTGTAAGGGATAACGCAGAATGTATATGGGAAATGTCGCCACCGCTGCTTAACACCAACCAGTATACCGTTGAGGCGGGAGTATTTATTCCAAGTTCACTGACTAGTGTAACAACTTTTAATTACCGTTTGGACCCAAGATTTGCGGCCCTGTTTGCCAGTACAGATTTAAGAAGAACCAATTGGATGAGCAATGTTACATTATCCGGGACTACTTATATTATACCGTTTAAGTACAAATACCGCACACAGCCCCTGGCAGTGGCAGCAGGTGTAAGCGAATCACAGATCGTGATCCGCCTTGCAGAGCAATACCTGATCCGTGCAGAAGCAAGAGCAAGAACAGGAAGCAACCTCAGCGGAGCACTTGCAGATCTGAATGCGATCCAAACAAGAGCTGGGGCAACTTTAACGACAGCTACTGATGCAGCTTCATTATTAACTGCTATCGCATTGGAAAACCGTAAGGAATTTTTCTGCGAGCAGGCTTACCGCTGGTACAATCTGAAACGTACCGGAGAAGCTGATGCTGTATTGGGCGCCCTGAAATCAAGCTATACACCAAAATCCAAACTACTGCCTATACCCCAGGCAGCAATTGATGCAAATTATAATCTCACTCAAAATCCAGGTTATTAACTAAAGAAATGAACAACAAAAACCACTCAGCGGTCAGGTATTTTTACCTGGCCTTTGCCATCGGCTTGCTCGGAACCTCTGTACAGTCGTGCAGTGTCTTCAGGGAAGAGAAAAAAGCTCCGGCTAAAACAACTGCTGCTGCATCAGCGAACGCTGCGGCCGCAAAAACCAAGGCAGACTCACTTAAGAACCCTATCAAACCCTATAAAGATGTGGTTACCGCCAAAGCATTAACACAAAAAGGCTTGTTTACTGTGCATAAAGTAGCAGACCGCTATTTATTTGAGATAGGCGACAGCCTGCTGAACAAAGATATTCTTACCGTTTTAAGATTGAGTAAATCTACACCGGGTGCAGGAAACTTTGGGGGTGAGGAAGTTGCAGAACACACTGTTTACTGGGAAAAAGGCCCGAATGATAAACTCTTTTTAAAGGTTTCTACCCTGGTAAGCATAGCGGATTCTACAGATATGATTTCCAGGGCTGTCGCCAGTTCAAACCTTAACCCTATTATCGCGGCGTTCCCGGTTAAAGCAAGATCTAAAGATTCGGCGGGTGTAGTGATTGACGTGACCGACTTTCTGATTGGAGAAAATAACCTGATGTCTTTTGAGCCGGCTGATAAGAAATCTTATTCTCTAGGTGCCCAGGCCGCAGACCGTTCCTATATTGAAAGCGTAAAGAGTTTCCCGATCAATACAGAGATTAAAACCATCAGAACATATTCTGCTGTTCCATCAGGCGGGCCCGGAGGTTTGCCGGCAGCAGCACAGGCAGGTACGGTAACATTAGGGATGAATGCTTCGTTCATTTTATTACCGGCAAAGCCGATGCGTAAACGGTATTTTGATGCCCGTGTGGGTTTCTTTGCAAGCAGCTATTACAAATTTGCTGACGCTCAGCAAAAAGTAGAGCAGGAAGCATTTATCCACCGCTGGAGGTTAGAGCCGAAGGATGAGGATATGGATAAGTTTAGAAGAGGCGAACTGGTTGAGCCTAAAAAGCAGATCGTCTACTATATTGATCCGGCAACGCCGAAACAATGGCGCCCCTTCCTGATTGCCGGTGTGAACGACTGGCAGAAAGCTTTTGAACAGGCTGGGTTTAAAAATGCAATTGTAGGTAAGGAGTGGCCTGAACAGGATACGACAATGAGCCTTGATGACGCCCGTTTTTCTGTGATCCGTTACTTTGCTTCGCCAACACAAAATGCTTATGGCCCTAATATCGCGGATCCGCGTACAGGTGAAATTATGGAAAGCCATATTGGCTGGTACCACAACGTGATGAAACTGGTACACAGATGGTATATGATTCAATGCGGAGCCGTCGATCCGCGAGCACGCAAAAATAAATTCGATGACGAACTGATGGGCCAGCTGATCAGGTTTGTATCTTCACATGAAATCGGCCACACCTTGGGCTTGCGTCACAATATGGGGTCGAGCAGCACGGTACCGGTTGAAAAACTAAGGGATAAAGCCTGGGTAGAAGCACATGGTCATACACCATCTATCATGGATTACGCCCGGTTTAACTATGTTGCACAGCCTGAAGACCATATCTCAGAAAAAGGCTTGTTCCCGCGTATCAATGACTATGATAAATGGGCTATCCAATGGGGCTATAAACCGGTTTTAGATGCCGCGGATGCGAAAGCCGAGAAGAAGATCCTGAATAAACTGACGATCGACAGCCTGGCTTCAAACAAAAGACTTTGGTTTGGTGGTGAGGGTAAAGACTACGATCCCCGTTCTCAGTCGGAAGATCTTGGTGACGACGCCATTAAAGCAAGCCAGTATGGTATAAAAAATCTGAAACGTATAGTACCTCAGCTGATCAACTGGACAAGGGAAGATGGTGCGGATTATACTGAATTGAAAGATATGTACAATGAAGCTGTCGGCCAGTATTCACGCTATGCTTTTCATGTGCTTAAGAACCTGGGCGGTGTAATGGTAACACCTAAAACCTACGAGCAGTCGGGCGCAGTCTATAAACCAGTGAGCCTGGCAAAGCAAAAGCAAGCGATCAAATATTTTAACGAGGAGATTTTTGCGACACCAAAATGGTTGCTTGACCCGCAGATCCTCAATAAGGTAGAACCGGGATTTGGCGCTAATGCAGTAGAGAAATTACAGCAGGAAGTTATTGCTTCGGTAACCTCACAAAGCCGTCTTTACCGCATGATGGTCAATCAGCGCGACTATGGCAAGGGAGCATATTCACCGCAGCAATGGTTAAACGACCTGAAAGGTGGCATTTTCACTGAACTGAAAACTGGTAAACCTGTCGATTCCTACCGGAGGACGATGCAGAAGATGTATGTGGGCAGTATCATTACCATGTACAATAAGCGCTTTGCTTTACAGGGATCTCTGGACAATATTCTGGCAGGTGTTACACCAACGGAGATTTTGTTATACTCTAATGTGAAACCTCTTGCGCTTGCGCACCTGAAAGATTTGCGTACGGATATCAGTGCTGCAATTGCCAGGACATCAGATCAGGACAGCAAAATCCATTTGATTTATTTAAAGCAGATGCTGAATAAGATCCTGACTGAATCTCCTATTCCGGGATTGAATTACTAGCAGATTATGAATAATATTTATAGGTTTTTAATAGTTTTTAGTGTTTGCTTAGTTTTATTTGCCGATTTATATGCGCAGTCAGCTGCGCATATAACAGCTGATATTGCCGGGCTTCAGAACGGAAAAATTAAATTTTCATATGAACTGAATGATATTTTATACAAAGATTCGGTCCAGGCAGAAAGGGGTGTGTTTACCAGGAACGTGCCACTGCCGGAACCGGTTCTGTGCACACTTTCTAACTCCCTTAACAAACAAATACGGATTTTGCTTTTAGATAAAGGCTCCCTAAAGATTAGCGGTGATATCGACAGGTTTTATGAACTTAAGGTGTCAGGTGCGCTGGAAAATGATCTCTTAATGCAATACAGGACGTCATTATATGCATTGCCGGGTATAAGGCCAAAAGCTACTGGCAACGAAGAAAATGATAAAAAAGACCGGGCTGTTTTTGCAGTAAAACAGCAACTCTTAAAAGACAGTGTGCTGTCTGGTTTTGTGAAAACTTATCCTGATCATGTTGCTGCTGCAATTGCGGTGTACGATATGTATGTCACTTACCCCGATAGAAGCAAGGCTGCAGAGCGTTTCAAACTATTGTCCCCAAATGTTCAAAAAAGCATTTATGGAGAAAGTATCAGAGCCTTCATTGATGCAAAGGTAAAGACGGATGTGGGTGCTACTGCGGCAAACTTTTCTCTGGCAGACAAAAATGGCAAGCTCTTTTCCTTAATTGATTTCAAAGGTAAATATGTGCTGATTGATTTTTGGGCAAGCTGGTGTATGCCCTGCCGTAAGGAAAACCCCAATCTGATCAGGGCTTATCAGATTTATAAGGATAAAGGATTTACAATTGCCGGCCTGTCGATGGACATTGCGGCAGAAAACTGGCTGACTGCGGTTGATCAGGATAAACTTCCCTGGTTGCAGCTGAACGATCCCAGGGGAACCACCGGAAAAGTCGCCAATGTTTATGGCGTAAAAAGCCTGCCTGCAAACTTTTTGGTGGGTCCGGATGGTAAGATCGTAGCAAAGAATCTTCGAGGAGATGCATTGGAGAAGAAATTAAAAGAGCTTATTCATTAGGTATAAGAACAGTTAATAGTTGAAAACGCAGATGGTGGATGCCTCTGCGTTTTTTTATGCGCTATTGTTTTCCTGATCCAAACAGGGTTTTTCTCAGCAGCATTATCCCATTGGTCAGTTTGTGCTTTTTGGTAACTACAGGGATGCTTAGAACCGCTAGCAGAGCGATTGAGGAAGCTGTACCTACTGCGCCTCCATAACCGTTAAAGAACCTGCTGGTATTGATATAGATCAGGCAGAAGACAAGCCCTGCAGTACCAATCAAAAGATAACTGGATACGATGCGGGAAGAGACCATTCCAATGAAAGATCCGCCAATGAATACCACAGGTATATTTTTTACCAGGTAACTGCCCATGGAATGCGGAAAGAAATAAAAAAATAATCCAACGGCAAGCGAAAGAAGTGCAGATGAACGCACCGGCCCCTGCTTCAGATCTTCATTGACATAAAAGGTGAGCATTGAACTAACGAAACTCACAGCAAATAAAACAATAGTGTTATACATATGAGGAGATCAGGAAGAACAAAAACGATGTTATCACTACGCCTGCGAATGCCAGGGTACCCAGCTTGCCGCCAACACCCGCAAACAGGTTCTTGGAAATCATTAGAAGGCCAGCCGTGAAAAGACTGGCCGTAGAGATAAACAGGAAGTTTGGTGCTACACCGGCGCTTGACATTCCGATAAATGCACCGCAATATATCGAGGCAGGTAGCTGCTTCAGGTAGTACGACTGTTTCCTGAGATTTGGAAAAAAGGAAGCCACACTCCCGACAATGGCCGCCGACAACACAGGGCCAAGATTCAGAAAATGGTTCAGGTAAAAAGTTGTAAATGCCCCTGCAGGTATCCAGAGAGCCACCAGAATATGCTCGTAAGCATGATCTTCATGGTGGATCTCTCCTCTGAGATAGGTAAGCAAAACCAATATGGAAAGAACCGTCATCATCGCCACAATACCCAGTGAATGTGTATTCTCTTTGAGAATTTCCGATATAAAAATCACCTGGATAATTAACAGGAAGAGAATAAAGATGGTTCTTATCTTTTTGTGCCTATTCATAGGTGACAGCTTATTTCTTTGCCACGCGGTAAAGTCTGCCACTGTCTGTCACCGCATATAAAGCTCCATCCTTACCAACCGCAAGGGCACGGAAGCGTTCGCCTTCACTTTTCAGTAAACGTTCTTCGCCAACCACTTTATTGTTTTTAATAACAAGCCTCACGATATGCATACTGCTCAGACCGCCTACAAAAAGATTGCCTTTCCACTCAGGAATGACGTTACTGTTGTAAAACACAATTCCTGAAGGCGACACTACAGGGTCCCAGTAATAAACAGGCTGCTGCACGCCTTCCTTTTGCTGTATGCCGGCGCCAACTTTTTCGCCGCTGTATTCCAGTCCATAAGTTACCACAGGCCATCCGTAATTCTTTCCGGAACGGATAATATTGATTTCATCTCCTCCGCGGGGGCCAAATTCTGATTCCCATAATTCACCTGTTGCCGGGTTGACTGCCAAACCTTCGGGGCTTCTTAAACCTAAAGCATAGATCTCAGGTCTTGCATTTGGAGTGCCGGCGAAAGGGCCGCCCGGAACTGGTTTTCCGTTTTTAGTAATATGTATAACTTTTCCTATTGCGGCATCCAGGGCCTGCGCCTTCATCCGGATATCGGTTCCTGAACGTTCACCTGTAGTAACGAAGAGATTGCCGCTTTTATCAAATACGATGCGTGATCCAAACTGAAGACTTCCCTTGTAGGCAGGTGTAGCCCGGTAGATCACCTGAATGTTTTCTACTTTACTTTCATCTGCAGCTAATTTTCCTTTGGCAATAGCCAGTAAGGTACCTCCTGCAGTTTGTTCAGAATAGTCCCAGTAAATCATCCTGTTTGTGGCAAACTGCGGATCGATAGCTACGTCCAGCAGACCGCCTTGTCCGTCGGGCACTACAGCAGGTAAGCCGGTGATATTTTTAATGGTTTTCCCGGCAGCATTCACAATTACCATTGTGCCCATTTTTTGGGTGATCAGGAAACGACCGTCAGGCAGGGGGCTGATGGCCCAGGGATGCTCTAAGGTTTTACTAAGAATAGAAACGCTGTATGGCGTTTTGGTTTTTACACCTGCAATCCTGGTTTGTCCGGCGAAAGCAGGCTTGTATTTTGTATTGGCAGCCTGAGTTTCTACGGCTGGCAGGGATTGGGCTTTTACCGCCTGCACATAGCCGCTGCCTGCAAATATCAGGGCCAGGGATGTAGCATAAAGTACCGGAACTTTTGTACGGATTGATTTAATCATGATCATTCATTTTTATGTAGATGTACATAAATCTACAGTTTTTTCATTAATAATAACCCGGCTGCAATGCTTATGACGTTTGTATGCCAGTTCGGGCTTTTCGGAAAATAAACCCGGGCGTAAATGCCTCTGCTTTTATTATCATACATCAATGTCCGCTCACCCGCAGATGCGTAATTTTGATGGTATAAAAATATAGAAATTATGGAATTAGGTATAGGCATGTTTGGCGATTTATCTTTTGATCCTGCAACAGGGAAACCAAGAGAAGCGAAACTAAAGCTGCAGGAAATTCTGGAGCAGATTAAACTGGCTGATGAAGTTGGGCTCGATGTATTTGGGCTTGGCGAACACCACAGGCCTGACTATGCAGTATCCAGTCCTGAAATCGTTCTCGCAGCAGCCGCAAGCATTACCAAAAATATAAAGTTAGCCAGTACCGTTACTGTGCTGAGTTCGGCAGAACCGGTAAAAGTATACCAGGATTTTTCTACGATTGACCTCATCTCTAACGGACGTGCTGAAATCGCCGTAGGCCGCGGAAGTTTTATTGAATCCTTTCCGCTGTTTGGTTATAACCTCAAAGATTATAACCAGCTGTTTGAAGAAAAACTGGATCTGTTACTAAATATCAACAACAATGAAGTGGTGAACTGGAAAGGTAGCCTCCGTGCCCCACTGGTCAACCAGACTGTTTTGCCAAGAGCAACCAATAATGGTAAACTGCCAGTCTGGATTGCTGTAGGCGGAACTCCGGAATCTGTTTTGCGTGCTGCAAAATTGGGCTTGCCGTTAATTATTGCCATCATCGGCGGAAGACCGGAGCAGTTTCAGCCTTTGGTGGAGTATTATAAAGGTGAATATGTAAGGCATGGCCATGATGTGAACCAGATGCAGATCGGTATTCACTCCCATAGTTTTGTAAGTAATGACAGGACGATTATTGATGATTATTATTCTAATTATGCTTCGCAGATGGACCGCATTGGTTCTTCACGTGGCTGGCCTCCATACAGCAAAATGCAGTATAACGGAGGGCGTTCAAAAGATGGCGCCCTGTTTATCGGGAATGCCTCTGAGGTGGCTGATAAGATCCTTTATATGCATGAGTTGTTTGGCATCACCCGCTTTATAGGACATATGGATGTGGGAGATCCTTCACACGCCAATATGATGAAGTCTATTGAAATCTTCGGAAAAGAAATTGCTCCTCAGGTGAGGAAAGCGCTGGCTACGACAACAGCGGTTACCGCATAACCCCGGTCTCAAGAGATTAGGTTATTTTACAAAAACGCCCCTTTTTCCGTTCGGGAGGAAGGGGATTTTACATAAAAAGCATATCTTCGTTCACATCTATTTATATGCTTAATTATCGCTTAAAAATAAGTCTGCTGTCTTTGCTGTGCTCTTTTATCAGCTTTGCATCTGTCGCACAGAAAGTAAAAGAACCACAGCATATATCTCCGGAGTGGTCAAAACCTTATCCAGCATTCCGGATTGCAGGTAACCTGTATTATGTCGGGACTTATGATCTGGCCTGTTATCTGGTGGCTACTCCCCAAGGTCAAATTCTTATCAATACAGGGCTTGCTGCTTCAGACAAGATGATCAGGGCAAGTATAGAATCTTTGGGCTTCAAATTTGATGATGTGAAAATCCTGCTGACCACACAGGCGCATTATGACCATATGGGAGCAATGGCAGTCATTAAAAAAATGACCGGCGCGCGTATGATGGTTGATGAAAAAGACGCCGGTGTAATGGAAGACGGAGGGAGCTCCGATTATGCTTTAGGCGGATCCGGCATGACTTACAAACCAGTGAAAGCTGATCGTTTATTACATGATGGAGATACGGTAAAGCTGGCTGGGACAAGCCTGGTGTTGCTGGAGCATCCGGGACATACCAAAGGTTCATGCAGTTTTCTTTTCGACGTTGAAGATGAACACAGGTCTTACCGGGTGCTGATTGCGAACATGCCCAGCATTGTAACCGACAAAAAATTCTCCGAAGTAACAGCTTATCCCGACATCGCAAAAGATTATGCTTATACGCTCAGTGCGATGAAAAACCTTTCATTTGATATCTGGCTTTCTTCTCATGCCAGCCAGTTTGGCCTGCACACGAAACATAAGCCCGGTGATGCTTACAATCCTGCCGTTTTTATGGAAAGAGCTGGTTATGATGCAGCTCTCAAAGACCTGCAGGGCCAATACGATAAAAAGATCGCCCGGAACTAAGGGTGTCTCGCTTTTGGCGTGTCTTAATAGTACTTTGCAAAAAAACAGTTTATAACCCCCTCATTCATGCTACAAAAGAGTTACCTGTCTTTCATTTTCCTCCTCTGCCTGTTTTCCCAGGCTATTGCACAACAAAAATTTACCGTCAGCGGAACCATCAGGGATGCTGCAACAGGGGAAACCCTGATCGGGGCTACTGTTAAAATACAGAACGCCACACAATCTTTCGGTACTTCCTGTAATGCCTACGGATTTTATTCGCTCTCAGGCAATAGCGGGGATTATGATATGACTGTAAGTTATACTGGTTACCAATCATTTACCAAAAAAATTACACTGACTGCTGCCTTGAAACTCAATATCGAACTTGGTACTGGTAAGGGCGACCTGAATGAGGTAGTTATTACTTCCAAAGGGCGCAAAAACGAGAATGTGCGCAGTCCGCAAATGGGCCTTGACAAACTGGATATGAAGTCACTGGACAACCTGCCAGTGCTGTTCGGCGAGAAAGATGTGCTCAAAACGATCCAGCTGCTGCCGGGCGTAAAATCCGGTGGTGAAGGCAATACAGGATTCTTTGTGAGGGGAGGAGCAGCCGATCAGAACCTTATCCTGCTGGATGAGGCTACAGTATATAATTCCTCACATTTGCTCGGTTTTTTCTCTACATTTAATGGTGATGCCATCAAAGATGTAAGTCTGTACAAGGGAGGGATGCCAGCTCAGTATGGCGGTCGCCTGTCATCAGTACTGGATGTGAAAATGCAGGATGGTAACAATAAGGAGTTTGCCGCTGAAGGTGGTATAGGACTGATTGCTTCCCGTATCAAAATAGAAGGCCCGATCGTAAAAGACAAAGGATCATTTATGCTGAGTGCCAGAAGAACTTATATCGACCTTTTATTAAAGGCTTCGCCTGATTCTTCGCTGAACGGCAATACCCTGAACTTTTATGATATCAATGCCAAATTAAACTATAAGTTTGATGATAAGAATACCCTTTTTGTATCCGGTTATTTTGGTCAGGATAACATCGGGATCAAGGATCTGTTTGCGAACGACTGGGGGAATACCACGGCAACAGTACGATTAAACCATGTATTTAACGACAAATTGTTTTCGAACACCTCACTGATCTATAACAAATATCATTATGCAGTAGAGTTGCTGGATGCGGATAACAATGCCCGTGTGACCTCGATGATCAGGGATTACAACGTGAAGGAAGACCTGCAGTATTACAGCAATAAACATGTGATCAGGTTTGGTGTACAGGGTATACATCACCGCATAGCACCATCAGATATTACAACTACAGGCAATTCCAGTTTCAATCCTCTGGCGGTAGAAAACAGGTATGGAGTAGAACTTGCAGGTTATGTTTCAGATGAGTGGGCACTGACGGACAAATTTAATATCCTGTATGGCGTACGCCTCAGTGCTTTCTCTTTACTGGGGCCGGGTACGTTTAATACTTATGACAGTGAGGGTGTGATCTCCTCTGCATCTACCAGCGGGAAGGGAGACATTGTGAAAACCTATATTTACCCTGAACCCCGTTTCTCTGCAAGTTACAGCATGACAGACGAAACGTCTATCAAGGCATCCTATAACCGTAATACGCAGAACATTCATATTCTTACGAATGCAAATACCGGATCGCCCACAGATCAGTATGTAATGAGCAGCAACAATATCAAACCGGAACTTGCCGATCAGGTGGCTATGGGATATTTCAGGAACAGTAAGGACAACTCTTTCCAGTTCTCGGGCGAGGTGTATTACAAATGGCTTCAGAACCAGATCGACTATAAAGACGGGGCTGAACTCATTGCCAATGCCACCGTAGAATCAGAACTGCTGTATGGTACAGGGCGTGCCTATGGACTTGAGCTGTATGCGAAAAAGACAAAGGGAAAACTAACCGGCTGGATCAGCTACACCTTATCAAAAACTGAGCGCAAGATTGAAGGAATCAATGACGGGAACTATTACAATGCAAAACAGGACAGGACGCACGACCTTGCTTTGGTAGGGATCTACAACTTTAACCCGCGCTGGACTTTCTCTGCCAACTACGTTTACAGTACCGGTAATGCGGTAACCTATCCGGCAGGAAAATACAATGTTGGAGGACTGACCACCTACTACTATACAGAACGGAATGCAAACCGGATGCCCTACACCGCAAGATTAGACCTGAGTGCTACTTTAAAAGCTAAGGAAACTAAAAAATACCAGTCGAGCTGGAGCTTTGGTGTCTACAACGCGCTCAACCGTAAAAATCCATACTCTGTTCAGTTCAGAGATGTGAAAAATGATCCTACCAGAACAGAAGCGGTACAGACAAGCCTGTTTGGCATTATACCTTCCATCACTTATAATTTTAAATTTTAATACCATGCTGAAATCTAATATTTTATCAAAATATATCATTTATTCCCTCCTTTCAATGGTCATACTTATCAGCTTTACATCCTGCGAAAAGGTAATTGACGTTAAGCTGAATACTTCTGCCAGTCAGATAGTTATCGAAGGAGCAATCACTGATCAGCTCGGTGTGCAAACGATCAGTATCAGTGAGTCTGTACCCTATACCAATACCAATCAATATCCTGCTGTAACTGGTGCCCAGGTAGTAGTAACTGATGATGCAAACCATTCCTGGACTTTTACCGAGACTAAACCCGGAACCTATACTTTCTCCTCTTTGAAGGCTGAAACTGGTCATAAATATACCCTGAACGTACTGGCTAAAAACAACACCTATACAGCTTCTTCAACGATGCCTTCACTGGTAAAAATTGATTCATTGAGTACCAAGGTCATTACTTTTGGTGGGGATGACCTGAAAATTGTGGAAGCACATTTTAAAGACCCTGCCGACCAGGTAAACCAGTACCGCTTTGTATTGAAAGTGAACGGGGTACAAATTAAAGCTGTATTTGCGGATAATGACCGCCTCACTAATGGCAATGAGGTAATAGAAACGCTGTTTTATGATGATGATACCAATGAAGAACTAAAAGCGGGGGATGTTGCTGAAGTGGAGATGCAATGTATAGATAAAGATGTGTTTACCTATTGGTATACGCTGAGCCAGCAAACCCAGAATGGACCGGGCGGCGGTGTTACACCCGGGAATCCGCCATCAAATATCAGTAACAATGCGCTTGGGTATTTCAGTGTGAATACTACGGAGAAGAAAACACTGACTGTTAAGTAATAACGCCCTTTCAGGAATTAAAAAAACCAATTTCCGGCACTCTTATGAGCCGGAAATTGGTTTTTTTAATTCCTGAAAAACCCGGACCGGCAGCCTTACCGGTTTACAGATCGTATTCCTTTTCGATTACTGACATGATCAGGTCTTTTACAGTAATACCTTTTTGTGCTCCCAATATCTTTAATGCTTTTAAAGCGCTTTTTTTGAGGCGTAACGGATAGGTGACAATTTCTTCATCCACTGCAGGAGCGGGTTTTGTTTCCTTTTTTGCCGTCTCCTTCAAGGGAGAATTGAACAGGGCAGATACTCCTCCTAAATTCTTGTTGTTGTCCTCAATATCACCTAAGTTTTTCTTTGCCATAATTCTATATTTTAACTAAAATTTCATCTACAAGATTTGAATAATCTACTGCGCCATTGGATGCCGGTGCATATTGGAAAACGTCTGTTCCTTTCAGCTGTGCTTCTACAAGTGCTACATTGATTCTGATGGAAGTATCAAACAGTTTATCATCAAAATACTTTTTGATACTGCCTGTGATCTGCTCGGTAATTACCCTTCTCGGGTTGATTTTGGTAATGAAGACACCACCAATGGTCAGGTCTTCATTGTAGTGTGTTCTTACATCAGAAATAATCGATACCAGGCGGTCTATTCCTCTGTAAGCAAAATATTCAGCTTCCAGGGGGATCATAACTGTATCAGCTGCTACCAGTGCATTCACAGTCAGCATTCCCAAAGCAGGGGCACAGTCAATGAGCACATAATCATATTGTCCTGCCAGTGGTTTTAACAGTCTCTTCAGTATAGTCTCTCTTCCCAGTCTCGAAACCAGTTCGATTTCTGCACCCAGGAGGTCCAGTGATGAAGGAATAATATCCAGATATTCGGAAATAGTTTCTACCGGAAGGGGAGTGTCATTTTTTATGCTGTCATAGATGGATGTCTCTACGTCTCTGAGCCCCAGTCCCTCAGTTAAGTTGGATTGCGGGTCGATATCAACCAGCAACGTTTTTTTGTTTAATCGTGCTAATCCGGCGCCAATATTTAGTGCGGAAGTTGTTTTTCCTGTGCCGCCTTTATGGTTTATAACAGCTATAATCTTCATATCAATATATCTTTATACAAGGGCGCAATGATACAAAGATATTTTAATATCATGGTCTGTTTTTTAAACGAAATGTGCTCTAGATTACTATAGAGGTCATTATTAGGGTACTATAATCTACTTTTTTTATTTTTTTCTTCAATCCATAACGACATATATTTGAAGCTGTTTACAGTATGATACAGCAATATTTGTCCGATAAAATTCTGCCTGCGGTGTGCCTGTAAATTGACAGTTAAAGAGCAGATTACATCCAGGAAGGCGGTTGCAAATTTTGATTTTTCGTACCGCTCATTGATAATCCTGATTCCATTTTGCTGCGCTGCTGACCAGCGGTTTTTATCATTGTACAAGCTGACAGCCTGATCGATAAAGGCTTCCTGATCATCCGCTATTGCACCATTCCATTCCAGGTTTCCCCGCATCGCTTCTGCACCTGCAGATGTGGTTACAGCAGGTGTGCCCCCTTGCATTGCATCTATAAATTTGCCTTTTACCCCGGCACCAAACTGGATTGGCGCCAGTAGTACTTTATGTGCTGAAATTGTCTGTCTGGCATCAGCAGCACGGCCATGCACATGGAAATTTTCCCTGACATTGTTTAACTGCATCACCTTTTGTGAAGGGTAAGCTCCATAGATATGCAGAATTGATGTGGGCAGTCGCTTTCTTAATTCCGGCCAGATCTTGGTTTTTAGCGCTTGCAGGGTATTCCAGTTGGGCTCATGTAGAAAATTGCCGATGAATACAAAACCTTCGCGCTCCTCAAAGGCTTTCCATTTGCCAACAATCTCTTCTGTTAGTTTTTCTTCTAAAAAGGGGAGATAGCAGAGTAAAGATCTATCTATATGAAACTGTTCCCGGAGGATATCCATCTCAACTTCAGAGATGATCAGTGAAAGGTCACAGCGTAAAACCGAGGCGACCTCGCGTTTAGCGGTATCACTGAACAGATTGAGTGGCTGGCCTGTCTTCAGCACCTCCTGCCGGGCATGCCTTAAAAAATGAAGGTCTTCTGTGTCCAGAATCCTCATGGCATGGGGGCATTCCTGCTGTACCCGCCATCCGTATTGCTCTTCCATCACAAATCGGTCAAAGAGGACTGTATCAGGAGACAGTTCCTTCAGAAAAGTATTAAAACTCTTATCATTTAATACGATCTCTTTTTCCTTTACGCCGATTTGCTGCAGGGGATAGCTGAACTCCCCTTTAATAGCTGCAGAAGCGAAAAACACTTCATATGAACCGGCAATGAACAACTCTGCCAGCTGGATTATTCTTGTGCCGGCGGCAGATGAGCCGGGCTCGGGCCATACCAGTCCAATGATGAGGAGTCTCTTGTTGTTCATTCGTCTAAATTATTACTAATTTTGTGAAGGAAGAATTATTCAGATACTCATGCTTGGATTAAAACTATTGACAGACCCCCGCTGGGCAAATATTGCAGAATCTAACCTGGAGGAGATCCTCACGGATCATGCCTGGTGTGAGCAGAAGGCGGCAACGAATGCGATTACGTTGATCACGCAGAATTCTGAGCATATGGACCTGGTTGAAGAATTAACCGCTATCGCGATCGAAGAGATGCAGCATTTTCAAATGGTTGTAGAGATCATCAAAAAACGCGGATATACGCTAGGGCGCGAACGTAAGGATGATTATGTGGGGCGTCTTGTTAAGTTCAACCGCCGTGATGGCAGCAGGAACTCTGCTTTTGTTGACCGCCTGTTGTTTGCGGCCATGATAGAGGCAAGAAGCTGTGAGCGCTTCCGCGTTTTATCGCAGAACATCAAAGATACAGAGCTTGCACAGTTTTACCATGAACTTATGGTATCCGAGGCGGGCCATTACACTACCTTTTTGAACTTTGCCCGGAAATATACCATTGATATCGATGTGGATAAAAGATGGAAGGAATGGCTTGATTTTGAAGGAGAGCTGATCCAGAGTTTTGGTAACAGGGAGGCCATACACGGATAAGTGAAGCCAGGTTTAGCAATTATTTTTTGTCCCAAAGCCTGGAGGTGATCACCTGGCTGATTACCTTTTCCCTGTAATTCCGGCTGATGGGTATTTTACTGTTGCGGATACAGATCTCGTTTCCTTCGATACTATCTATTTTACTGACCGCAACAATGAAAGATTTGTGAACCCTTATAAAGGACTGTTCTGCAAGGTTTTCTTCCAGGCTTTTTAAGGAGAGGATGGTTAGGTATTTCCCTTTTGCGGTATAGATATTTACATAGTTCTGCATCCCTTCTACGTATAAAATATCTTCCAGGGGGATTTTTTCATATTTACTGCCGCATTTGATAAAAAAATAGTCTTCTTTTCCTGTCATTGCAGGATCTGCGGCTCCGGGCCTGCTCAGGAGCTGGTGGTAATCTTTCGCTTTTCTGGCTGCCTTAAAAAAGCGTTCAAAAGTGATGGGTTTGAGCAGGTAATCCAGTACATCCAGCTGGAAGCCTTCCAGTGCATAACTTGGGAAGGCTGTTGTGATGATCACCATTGGTATATTTTGTGCTATTTTCAGGAAGTCGAGGCCGTTCATTTTAGGCATCTGGATATCCAGGAAAATCAGGTCAATGGGACTATGATCGAGTAAATCCAGCAACTGAAGCGGATTTTCGCATGTAGCTGTCAGCTTCAGAAAATCTACTTCCCTCACATAATTGGAGATTCCTTCCCGGGCCAGTGGTTCATCATCAACAATTACACAGCTAATTTTGTCGTTCATATGGCGGTCATTTGTGTTTCCTGTGAATATTGCAGCACTGAAAGGGTAAGCTGCACTGTGACGATAAACTGCTGGTTTTCGTTTTGAATATCCAGATGATATGCTCCCGGATAGATCAGATCCAGCCTTCGTTTTACGTTGTTTAAACCGATCCCTCCGTAATGCGTTATTTGGTTTCCTGTCTGTTCCGTAGTGCTGTTCGCAACGACAAGGGTTAATTGCTGCTGATCCTGGGTTAGTTCTATAGTGATCCGGTTTGGCCGGTCGGTATGGGATGATACATGCTTGAATGCATTTTCAACAAAGGTCATCAGGATAAAGGGAGCAATGCCCATCTGATCAGCGTAAAAGGTTTCCAGACTGATAGCTGTTTCTACAATTGTATCATGCCGCAGTTTCTCCAGTTCAATAAAGTTTTCCAGGTAGCTGATCTCCTTGTGCAGCGGGATCTGCTGATCGTTGCACTCATAAAGCTGGTGGCGCAGCAGTTCAGAAAATTTAGCCAGGGAAGCCGATGCCATATCCGGGTTTTTATGGATCAGGAAGAAAATAGAGTTGATGCTGTTGAACAGAAAATGCGGATTGAACTGGTGTTTCAGGAATTTCAGTTCTGTCTCCAGTTTCTCTTTTTCCAGCAGTTGCTTTCTGCTTTCGGTTTGCAGCCAGTTTTTTGTCAGTTTGATGCTCATTGCGAGGGTTATACTCGCTATGGTAGAGGGAATGGCTTCGCCAAGGCAATTGTAAAAGCTGCCGTAGGTCTGGCTAAAGGTTTGATCAAAAAATGAAGCACTCAAATAATAACCCGGAGTGATCATCAGAGAAGTTCCTGCTATCGTTAGGATAAGAAAGGTAATGTACAGGGCAAACCTGCTCTTTTCCAGGTAACGCGGAATGAGAAAGTATAAATTGAAGTACACGGCTATAGCCTGGAAAACGACATAGAAGCTGAACTTAATGATAGATGCTGAAAAAAGCAGAACACCGGCAGCTTTAAGCGGGCCGCCTATGGCAATTGACCACCATGTGAAATGGTAGATGCACCAAAAGGGGATATGGTACAATTTGTTTCTGATCAGCCAGTTCCGGTTCAATGCAGTGTACATACTTAAAGGTACGGCTAATTGTATAAGTTTTTTATGACATGTTTATCAACTGACATAAATAACTGACGAAATGCTTGTGCCGGAGGATAACGGGTAAATGCAGTCCTTTTCTGGCGCTCAGACCGGCGCTAATTCCAACTTGTTGTAATTGGTCATTTGAACTGTTCCTGTGGTCAATCTGATTTCTGCTGGTAATGCTTATTGTATTCTTTTGGTACAAAGCCGCTGCTATGAAAACCTTCGTTACTTTCTTAATCTTTTTATATTGTTCATTTCAGGATGTTTACGGGCAGGCATCAGGAACAAATACCGGGAACGACAGTCTGCCTGCCGCACGGCAGTTAGGCGAAGTGGTAGTTCGCGGTAATAAGCCCCTGTTTCAGCAGCGGGCAGGGGGGATCGTGGTGAATGTTCAGGGCAGCCTGCTTACAAAAGGAAGCTCAGTGCTTCAGGTGCTGGAGCGTTTGCCGGGAGTAGTAATAGATCCACGCAACAACACCATCGCATTAAATGGAAAAACAGGTGTGATGGTAATGCTGGATGGTAAGCTGATCAGGCTTTCCATTGCGCAGGTGGTAGCTTTGCTCAATGATATGAATGCGGATAACATTGATAAAATAGAACTGCTTTCTACTCCTCCGGCAAATTACGATGCGGATGGGAATGCGGGACTGATCAATATTGTCACCAGGAAAAACAAACAACTGGGTACCAGCGGCTCATTGAGTTTAAATGGTGGATATGGCAGGGGAGAAAAGGCTGGGCTAAGCCTGAATGTAAACCATAACAGCCGCAAGATTAACCTGTATGGTTCTTATGCCTATACCCACGATAAAACCTTTGGGGAAATGCTGGCCCAGGGAACAGAAAATGTACTTGCTGTTGGCGGACAAACAACATTCCGATATCTTGGAACGGGTAAACCAATAGCAAACTATCATAATGAAGTTGCGGGATTTGAAGCTACGCTTTCTCCAGCAGTTACTTTGATGGGTAGTGTCAATTATACAAACAGCCGTAACAACCGTTATAACTATAATCGTGGATCATACAGGATGAAGCCGGATTCGGTGTTGTTATTCAATTCAGTGATCAATGGAAGGAGCAGTGGTGAGAATACAACCAGCAGTCTTAGTATCGAGAAGGCAATCAATGCCGGCGAAAAGATCGGATTGGGCTTTGACTATATTACTTATAATAGTAACAGCAGTACTGCTATACAAAGTTCTTTTATAGATAACTATGGCAATCCGGCAGGTACAACAGATAGTTTGTATGCGCCAGTTCAGGAGAATTTTGCAACAACAAATATCAGTGTAAAAGTGGCTAAGCTGGATTATTCCAAAGTGCTTGGCCGGAAATGGAAACTGGAAACAGGTGCAAAAGGCACATATACCAGTAACAAGGGCATATCCGGAATTGAAAATCTCAAGGATGGCCAATGGATAAATCCTTTGCCTTCTTCCGGTACACTGATGATCCGGGAAACCATAACTGCCGTTTATATCTCATTGGCTTTTCAGCCGGATACCCTGACCAGTCTGGTTATTGGCGCCCGGTATGAACATTCAAATAACCGCGCGGAAAATGATGTCGGCCATACAAGGGTATTTAACCGCAGTCTTTCCAAACTGTTCCCCAATATTGTATTGAGCAGAAAAGTGAATGCTGTTTCTGAATTGCAACTTTCCTTTACACGGCGGATCAGCAGACCTTCATATAATGATCTCGCCTCTTATATTACCTATAACGATCCTGTATCTGTTTTTACCGGTAACCCGGCTTTAAAACCTACTCTAACCAGCACTTTGAAATTTGGTTACAATTTCCGCAGTTACTCCTTTTCTATTCTTGCCAGCATTGATGATGATCCGATTGTGCAGGGGCAGGTGGTCGCCGGCCCGGTAAAACAGTTGGTTTATATTGCCCCGCAGAATATGTCCTGGCAAAAAAATCTGATGCTGCAGGCTAATCTGCCTTTTAGAATTACCGACTGGTGGAAAATGAACTATAGTTTTACCGGAGGCTGGAGAAAGTTCAGGCTGGATTATACTTTGATACCTGTTAAAAAGGCATACTATAACTATACGCTGAATTACAATCAGTCCTTTCTCCTTCCCAGGCTTTTTTCGCTCGAACTTTCCGGTTTTTATAACTCAGTGTCTTATTACGGCGCGCAGGAAATCCGGGGAATGGGTTCTTTGAATATAGGGATGAAAAAAGAATTCAGTAAAAACAAGGGGAGTGTTCAGTTGTCTGTAACCGATGTTTTTAGCTCCCTCACCTACAGAAGTTATATCGGAACCCTGACCCGGGATGCTTTTGATACCAATGCTTCTCTGAAATATAGCAGTGAAACGAGCAGGTTCCCCATTTTCAGGCTTTCTTATTCCAGGGCATTCGGTTCTAATGGTGTGAGTAGCCAAAGGCGATCAGAAAGCGGGGCAAAGGAAGAGCGTCACAGGATAGGAAACTGAGATATTCCAGAGAAGAGTTGCTTGTGATGATGTGAATCTATAGATCAATTCTTTAGCTGGTGTCAGAAGTTACATATCAAGGTATTTTGTCTAAAGTTTTTTCATGGTTTTCCCTTGAAATCTTAATTTGTAGGAGGATACATTATCTATCTGTTAACTAGTAAATCCAAAATAAATTATGAATTACACTCTTTTTTAGAATATTATTTTTTTTACTGCTGATAAAACAGGTAAAAGTGCTGATAAGTCCAAGCAAACGTTTAATTGTCTGTTTTTATTATTGATTTTTAGTTTTTTATATTAATAATTTCAAAAAAAAGATGTTAAAGTTCAAATAAATGATTGGAATGTAAAATTACTGATATATATTTCAGCACTATTAATTATTAACTCACCTTAAATCATTCACGAATGAAGAAAATTTTACTAATTTTTCTTGCTGTATGCGCGTTTGCACTAAATAGTGTTTATGCACAAAACAAAAAAATCGGGGGTAGGGTAACCTCTTCTGATGATGGCCTGCCACTTCCTGGCGTTTCAATTAAAGTTTCCGGTGAAAAAAACGGCGTTCAGACGGACGCTGACGGATCTTATACATTAAATGTTCCTGCTGGAAGTAACACAGTTGTGTTCTCATTTATTGGGTACTTACCACAAACACTTACCATTGGCAATGCGAATACTTATAACATCAAATTGGTTTCTGATCAGAAAACCTTGAATGATGTTGTTGTAATTGGATATGGTAGTACTTCTAAAAGAACTTCTACGGGAGCAACGTCAGGTCTTAAGGCTGCGGACATCAAAGACCGTCCGGTCACTGGTTTGGATCAGGCTTTACAAGGTCTTGTAGCGGGGGTTCAGGTGACTTCTGCATCAGGTACTCCTGGTGGTGCCGTAACCGTAAGGGTACGTGGCGTATCTACAATCAATGCTGGTTCACAACCCTTATATGTTGTTGACGGAACGCCAATTCAAACTGGTAGCAATTCACAAATTGGATTCGGTAACGGTCAAACGAATGCATTAAATGATATCAATCCAAACGATATCGAATCGATTGACGTATTGAAAGATGCTGCTGCTGCTGCAATTTACGGTTCGCGGGCTTCAAATGGTGTTGTAATTGTAACTACTAAAAGAGGGAAATCAGGAAAAACCAATATCGATCTGGATTATAATACTGGTTTTCAAAAAGCAACTACAACAATTGATGCATTAACTGGTCCACAGTATGTTCAACTGTATCAGGATGCTGCTGCAAATCGTTATGCAACTCAAATAGCGGCCGCTAATACGACAGTTCGCCAGTATATTGCAACTACCCTGGGAAGACCTCTTTTGGCTAATGACCCAGCTTCTTATCCGACCACTAACTGGCAGGATCAGGTGTTCCGTAATGCCCCGATCAGCAATTACAATCTGTCGATCAATGGTGGAAACGAGAAAACACGATTTAATATTACTTCAGGATTTCTTGATCAGGATGGTATATTAAAAGGTTCTAGCTACAACCGTTTCAATATGCGTTTGAACCTGGACCATACGATCAATGATAAATTTAAGGTTGGTACAAGCACTAGCTTTAACCGCAGTGTTTCAAGCCGTATCAACAATGACAATAACATTTACGGTGTATTAAGTTCAGCTATTCTTTTAAGCCCAGCGATAAGTGCTTATAATGCGGATGGTACTTACGGACGTGACGTTTATAGTTCAGTTGAAAACCCAATTGCTGCTTACAAAGAGCCTTTGAACCTAACAACTACCGGACGTTTGTTATCTAATATGTATGGTGAGTATAAATTGTTACCCTCATTAACATTTAAAACAAACTTTGCTGCTGATTACCAAATCTATCATGAGCGCAGATTTGTACCTTCAACGCTAAACGCAGGTGCTGCGCCGACTAATGGGTCAGCTATTGAAGCTACTTATTCAGATCTTAATCTGTTAAATGAGAATACCTTAACGTTTAACAAAACTATAGGTGATCACTCATTTAATGTTTTGGCTGGTCAGTCATGGCAAAAAGACAGTTACGAAACCTTATTTGCTTCGGGAACAAACTTCCCTGGTAATGATATCAAAAGATTATCTGCAGCTGCTGTAAAAACTGACGCTTCTTCGTCAGGTTCAAGCTCAACATTAGTGAGTTTCTTCGGAAGAGCAAATTACGATTTCAAAAAACGTTATATCTTCTCGGCTACGTTACGTAGTGATGCATCATCAAGATTTGCTGACGGACACCGCTATGGATATTTCCCTGCTGTGTCTGGTGCATGGATCATCAGTGATGAATCGTTTATGAAGAACCTCAACTGGTTATCTACTTTAAAATTGCGTAGCAGCTGGGGTAAGACTGGTAATAATTTTATCGGTGATTTCGTTTCAAGAACGCTTATCGGTTCAGGAACAAACTATAATCAGGTTGCTGGTTTAGCTCCATCTATCTTAGGTGATGCAAATTTAACCTGGGAAAAAACTACATCCACTGACATTGCTTTGGACTTCGGTTTCCTGAATGACAGAATTACTTTAAGTGCAGATGTCTATTACAGAAAAACCAATGATCTATTGTCTGCTTTACCATTAGCAGGTTCTACTGGTTTTACAACATATACTACAAATGTTGGTTCAATGGAGAACAAAGGCCTAGAGTTGGATTTACAAACTGTCAATATCAAAGGAAGAGATTTCAAATGGACAACCAATTTCAATATCTCATTCAACAAAAACAAAATGTTATCATTAGCTAACAACAACACTCCGGTTGCTGCAGGCTTTGGTAGCTGGTTGCAGGTGGGAGAATCCATAGGTTCATTCCGCGGATATCAGGTAGATGGTATTTTTCAAAATCAGGCAGAAATTGATGCGTTAAATGCTGCTGCTAAAACTAGAACAGGAAGCAGTACCGCACTATATCAGGTAGCTTTAACATCTCCTGGTGATATCAGGTTTGCAGATTTAAATGGAGACGGAGTAATTACTTCAGCTGACCAAAAGATCTTAGGATCAGCACAACCTACATTCACAGGTGGTTTTAATAACAATTTCCAATACAAAAGCATTGATTTGTCAATGTTATGGCAGTTTAGCTACGGTAATAAAGTGTTGAACTATACACGTTCATTTGCAGAAGGTATGAATACTATTTATGGCCAGTTTGCAACAACACTAGATCGCTGGACACCTACCAATACTGATACTGACATGCCAAGAGCGGTTATAGGCGACCCTAACTCGAATACCCGTGTTTCTGACAGGTTTATCGAGAACGGATCATACGCCCGTTTGAAAAATCTGAGCCTTGGATACAGCTTGCCGGCTGAACTGGCTGCAAAGCTTCACCTAAGAAAACTAAGGATCTTTGCAGCAGCTCAAAACCTTGTCACAATTACAGATTACAAAGGTTTTGATCCGGAAGTAAGTACTTTCAACAGTACTCCGTCATCTGCAGGTACCGATTTCTTAACAGCTCCCCAGGCTAAGACATTCACATTTGGTGTAAACGTTGGATTCTAATTTTAAAATACATGAAAAAACTAATATATATAATCTTGCCGGCATTACTGTTAAGTACTTCCTGCAAAAAAACGCTTGATCAGCAGCCTCAGGCTTCATTGGATGCCACTACCGCATATACTACCAGACAAGGTGTAGAAGCAGGCATATCTGGTGTGTACGATGGTATTCAGCAAACAGGCTACATGACAGTCAACTTTCTGATTTTCCCTGATCTGTATGCTGACAATTTAACCTGGACAGGTACATTTCCTACATGGTCGCAAGTATTTAATAAAACTATCTTAGCAGATAACACAGATATCAACACTATCTGGAATAATATCTATAATACGATCAACAGAGCAAATAATATTATTGCAGCAGCGCCAGCGATATCGGATCCTGCGTTTCTGAAAGACCGTGCAATAGGTGAGTGCGAGGCAATCAGAGCAATGGCTTATTTCGACCTGATCAGAATGTTTGGGGGTGGTCCAACAGGGTATAACCAGCCAGGTGGTGTTGGAGTTCCATTGAGATTAGAGCCAACAATCACTACTACTACCGCGAATGCCAGAGTTGCAAGATCATCAGAAGCAGAAGTTTTTACTCAAATTCTGAAAGATTTAGAAGATGCCATCACAAGATTACCGGCTACCAACTCTGTCGGTAGGGTAAACAAAAACGTAGCAATCGCTTTAAAGTCAAGGGTACAATTGTACAGAGCTGCCTGGGCAGACGCTGAAACATTGGCTACTACTATTATCAGCAGCACAGCACCTGCTTACACATTAGTATCCGGCGCTTCATATGGTACGATTTATACTGGAAAAAACACCACTGAATCAATTTGGGAACTTCAGTACAATGCGACTGATGCAAATAACATTGCATTCTACTATTATCCAACTTCAGCGGGGGGTAGAAATGAAATATCTTCATCAACCAATCTGCGTGATGCATTTGAAACTGGTGACTTAAGAAAAAATGTTAACTTCAGCACTGCTCCGGCGTCTAAACAACTGAAATACTCACAAGTTAACCCGGGTATTGACGACGTGATGATGTTCCGTTTGTCAGAGATTTACCTGACACGTGCGGAATCAAGAGCTATGCAGAATAATTTCACAGGCGCACTTGCTGATTTAAACGTTATCCGTTTGCGTGCAGGATTAGCTGCTTCCGTAGCTGCTAATCAGGCTGATTTATTAACGGCTATCAGAAAAGAACGCAGGTTAGAACTTGCTCACGAAGGTCAGCGTTTCTTTGACTTACGTCGCTACAATCAAACTGGTATTACACAAACTTTCCGTAACCTATTTCCTATACCACAATCTGAAGTACTTAACTCAGGTGGTACCGTTGTACAAAATAGTGGTTATTAACGCATAACGAATAACAGTAGAATAGAGGCTTCCCTGACAGGAGGCCTTTATTGTTCTTACCCTTTTGATTAACGCGGAAATTTCAGTATTTTCCAAAATCTAATTAATTTTATGAAAAGATCTCTTACACTACTTGTCTTGGCCTTTTTAAGCCTGTCCTCCGCTACCGCTTTTTCACAGGCGGCTTATTTTATGGTTTATGATGCAAAAGGCCAGGTTACGGCCAGAAATGAATATGTTGACGTTACTGGATCCCCATATTTAAGTCCTGATTGGGTCACTGGCAGCTTTACATTAGCTAACGGAAAATCCTATAGCGATATGAAAATCAAATACGATTTAGTAAAGGATATGATGTATGTCAAAGGGGGTGATGATGATTTGATCAGACTTCTGGAACCAGTCAAAGAATTCAAGCTTAATGTACCAGTGTCCGGTGGTATGGATGTAAGATTTTATAAAAGCGGATACAGCAATATACCTAATACTACCAATTCTTATTTTTTTGAAGTGCTTGCTGATGGAAAAACACAGTTATTAAAAAAGGCTACAAAGATTGTTCAGGTAAACAAAGAATACAATTCTGCCACTGCAACAAAGTCATTTGAAGACATCACTAAATATTATATTTATGCTGATGGCAAAGGTACTTTAGTAAAAAAAGATAAGAAATCAATCCTCGCTGCGCTAGGTAGCAAACAAACTGAACTTGAGGCTTATATCAAAGAAAATAAGCTTAATCTGAAATCCGATGTTGGCTTTGCTAAATTAATCGAATATTATAATAGGCTGTAAAAATTACAACAACTTTCTAATCCCAGCAAGGCGTCACATGAAAATTTTCTCCAAAAAAAATCTTACAGTGGCGGGAACCTGCATTATGGCTTTCACGCTTGGCTCCTTTGTCACCGTAGAACTTCAAACAGCGCCTCTTACTGCCGACATTGTAAAGCAGGCGCAAAAGATTATAGGCCTGCAGTTTTCTGATGCACAGGCAGATTCTATGCTCAATAACCTGAACGGATACAGGAGTTCATATGAAAAACTGCGCAAGCTCAATGTCCCAAATAGTGTGGTGCCTGCATTGACCTTTAATCCCGTACCGGTAGGTTTTGTTAATCCTGATCAGCAGAATGGATTTAAGCCATCCAAAGCAGTTAAAGTAAGCCTGCCTGCTAATCGTGATGAACTTGCTTTTTATACAGTTACACAACTTGCTGAACTGATCCGTACCAAGCAGATCAGTGCTGTAGAGCTTACGAGATTCTTCATTGCAAGACTGAAAAAATACAATGGAAAGTTGCTTAACGTAATCACCTTTACAGAAGAGCATGCCTTAAAAAAAGCTGCTGAGGCTGATGCTGAAATTAAAGCCGGCGAGTATAAAGGCATACTTCATGGTATCCCATTTGGTGCAAAAGACCTGCTTGCACAAAAAGAGTATAAAACTACATTTGGTGCTCCCCCATACAAAGACCAGAAATTCACAATTGATGCAGCGGTAATTACCAAACTGGAAGCAGCAGGAGCAATCCTGGTGGCAAAAACTTCTTTAGGCGAGCTGGCCATGGGCGACGTGTGGTTTGGGGGTAAAACTAAAAACCCATGGGATAAAACCCGCGGATCCAGTGGCTCATCTGCAGGGTCTGCATCAGCTGTAAGTGCCGGTTGTTTACCTTTTGCCATTGGTTCTGAAACGCTGGGCTCAATCGTATCACCTTCAACAGAGTGTGGAGATACCGGATTGCGTCCCTCTTTTGGGAGGGTAAGTAAGTATGGTGCGATGGCACTGAGCTGGAGTATGGACAAGCTGGGTCCCATTACAAGAAGTGTAGAAGATGCAGCAATTGTTTTCAATGCTATTCAGGGGACAGATAAAAACGACCTAAGCACTATTGCTGCACCATTCAATTATAATGGCAATGTGAAATCCCTGAAGGGGTATAAAATTGGATACCTTAAAGCTGATTTTGAACGTAATTATGCTAACCGCGCAAATGATTCCCTCACCTTGATCAAGTTGAAGGAACTGGGTGCGGAATTGGTAGTGATCTCATATCCCAACCTGCCGGTAGGGGCAATGACTTTCCTGCTGAGTGCAGAAGGAGCGGCAGCTTTTCAGGAACTGGTGCTCACACACAAAGACGACCAGCTGGTACAACAGGCTAAAAGCTCATGGCCAAATACATTTCGCTCTGCGCAGTTTATACCTGCTGTAGAATATATTCAGGCAAACCGTGTCCGCACAATGCTGATTCAGGAATGGTATGAGAAGCTAAAAGGCCTGGACCTGTATGTCACGCCATCTTTCAGTACCAACCTTTCTATGACTAATCTTACAGGAAATCCCTGCGTGGTATTGCCAAATGGATTTAATCAAAAAGGAAATCCCGCCAGCATTACTTTTATGGGACAGCTTTTTGGTGAGGGGAAATTGCTGCAGGCTGCTAAATTATATCAGGATGCCACTGCCTTTCACCGTAAACACCCTCAGCTGGATTAGGTCTTTTTTACACAAAACTGTAATTTGGCTGACACAACACTCGATGTTAGAAGCGATATTTGAAGAAATTATTTGATCAGATACATCTATGAAACTCTTTTTAACCTGCTTAACTGTTGTCTTTCTTTCTTTGGGTGCGGCTGCACAGGATCTTGGTAAAACCGTTCCAACTGCAATATTTTATAACCGGGATAACTCTCAGTTTTCGACTTACAGCATCCCGACAGGCAAAAAGTCTTTTGTGTTTTTCTTTGATGCCACCTGCGGCCATTGTCAGAAAGTAGTTTCAGAATTTAATAAACGTTATAAAGAACTTGCCAACGTGAACATATACCTGGTTTCACAGGATGAGTACCGCTCTATCGATTACTTTACCGGTACATTTGCAAAGCAGCTTTCGGTACAGAAGAATGTTAAAGTTTTGCAGGACCGTGATCACGTATTTATCATGGCATTCCATCCTAAACAATATCCTGCAATGTATTTGTACGGCGCTGATAAAAAATTGAAATTCACTTCCAGTAATGAAAAGGATGTGAGCAAAGTTTTTCAGCTGCTTAAATCCTAGCTGATGGCGGTGGACCCGCAAAATACCATCGACCACGCAGAAAAAATGGAGAGCATGCGCTAATTGAAGTTTGCTTGTTCTATTCAAGATATAGCATTCCACGGGCTTTAAATGGGATTCGCAGGGTTTTTGTTTGGTTGTAACAGAGCTTCTGCAGGGGGGTAACAGGCGGTTAACCCCTGCTAATCCACTTTAAATAGCGAATGAAAACCTTCTTGTTCCCGAATGAAGACCGCATTTGTCAACTTGTCTTCAATAAGCAATTACCTATATTTTCCGAACGTCATCGTATTGTATAGATATTTATCCTGCTGAACAAATCTTTTTGCCGGTATGTTATTGGTTTATATTATCAATAGACATGGAAAACAAAGATCAACTGATCATGACTGCACAAGCCATGGTTGCAGACTACAAAGGTTTAGTCGCAATAGATGAAAGCGTAGCAACGTTGAATAAACGTTTTGAAGCTGCCGGTATACCCCAGACAGAAGCTTATAGAAGAGCATACCGCGAGGTGCTGATCAGCACACCGGGAATAGGTGAATATATCAATGGAGCGATCTTATTTGACGAAACTGTACACCAGCAAACACTGGCAGGTGTTCCTTTTCTTAAAGCACTGGAGCAAGCAGGTGTGATTCCCGGAATTAAGCTCGATGAAGGAACAGAAGATCTTCCTGGTTTCCCCCGGGAGAAAGTAACAAAAGGCCTGGATGACCTTGCTGAACGTCTGGTTAATTACCAGAAACTGGGCCTCAAATTTGCAAAATGGAGAGCTGTCATACTTATTGACGGAGCATTGCCCTCAGAAGGCTGTATAGTAAGTAATGCGCATGCCCTGGCACGTTATGCTGCTGCCTGTCAGCAAGCCGGTATTGTGCCTATTGTTGAACCTGAAGTTATCATGGATGGCGACCATACAATAGAACGCTGTGCAGAGGTTACAGAAAAAGCATTGCGGGAATTATTCAACCAGCTGAACCTGTTAAAAGTAGAATTACGGGGCTTGATTTTAAAACCTAATATGGTATTGCCCGGCAATGATGCGACTGAAAAAGCAAATGCGGATAAAGTGGCTGAACTGACAATTGCAACACTATTGAATGCTGTGCCTGCCACAGTTGCTGGTATAGCTTTCCTTTCAGGCGGACAAGATCCGGAAACTGCCTCTGCAAACCTAAACGCCATGAACTACAATTATAAGTCGAAGTTACCGTGGCCGGTTACCTATTCGTTTTCGAGAGCCCTGCATCAGCCAGCACTGGAGATATGGGCAGGAAAGGATGAGAATGTAAAGGATGCCCAGGCTTCATTCCTGGAACTGGGGAAAGCAAATCAACTGGCCAGAAGGGGAGAGTTAATCCAAACAGGTATTAGTCTGTAACATTGAAATTGGCATTGAAGATCGTAGCCACCTCTCCTGGGATGAGCGGTTTTTTCAATAATTTAAGCACATATGAATTCGCTTCTGCCTTGCGGATATCGCCAAAGTCCAGTGTTGATGAAAGCATCGCCACCTGACAGCTGGCCTTCCATTCTTCGGGCAGAAGCTTATAATTATCCAAAAACTCAAAGCCATCCATTTCGGGCATCTGGATATCCAGTAAAATCAGGTTTGGCAATTTATCCAATTCTCCGGCATGCATGGTAAAGTAGTTTAGCGCTTCTTCACCAGACTGGCACTGGATGATTTCATCGAATAGTTTGGAAATCTGAATGATCTTGGAATTGATCTTCAAGTCAATTATGTTATCATCAATCAGCATTATCCTGACCGGTCTTTGTATGTTAATTAGCATTCGGAATAGTAATTTTAAACGTCGTACCCTGATTCAGGGAAGACTTCACTGAGATTTTCCCGTTCATCTTATTTAAAGCTTCTTTTACGATAAATAACCCCATACCGCTTCCTTTGTTGTTCTTAGTTTTAAAAAACTGGGTGAATATTTTTTCCAGATGTTCATTAAGTATACCGAGGCCATTATCTGTAATGGAGATTTCGGCAGAAAATGGGTTCACATCTATCGCAATATCTACAATTTTATGGTCTTCGGTATCTTTCTGGTATTTGATGGCATTAGAGATGAGGTTACCAAGAATGACTTCCAGCCTGAACGCATCCCCTATAAATGGATGGGGCTGGTTAATATTGAGTTTAAACTGTGTATCCCTGTCTGTATAGGAATACAGATCAATGATATCATCTACCAGTTTTTTGAAATTAATTTCCGATTTGTCTGATAAATTTTTGTTGTTTTTGTAATACTGCAGTGTTTTCTGAATGTAATAATCGAGCTTATTAGAACAGGATTCGATCAGTTCCCAGTATTCCCCGCTGGAATTATACAAGCCTTCCATTTTTACCAGATTAACGATGCCGATTACCGAAACCAATGGGGCCCGCAGTTCGTGTGAGATGCTGTAAATAAACCTGTTCAGTTCATCATTGGTTTTTTCAAGTTCTTTGACTTTATTTCTGAGATCTATTTTTGAACGGTAGGCATCATGTGCATTTTTGATCGAATTGTGCAACTCAAGATCGTTCCAGGGCTTTGTGATATACCTGTATATATCACCGTGGTTGATCGCGTCAGCAAGGGCAGAGATATCAGTGTAGCCTGTTAAAAGAATCCTGACAGGATCAGGATAGGTATCAGTTATGCTTTTAAAAAATTCCACACCTGTAGTTTGCGGCATTTTTTGGTCAGCAATAATCACTTCAACCGGTAAGTTTTCCAACACTTTTAAACCTTCCGCCGCAGAATTTGCTGTGTAAATTTCATATTGTCTCCTAAAACTTGCTTTAAATGCGAGAAGATTATTTTCTTCATCATCAATATATAAAACTTTAACAGGTGAGCGAGTCATATTATCAGTGTGTTTACAGGCAAGGTAATAATAAAATCTGAACGTTATTTACTTTGTAACAACATAATAATGGCTTTTATGTTTTGACTGCAAAATTTAAGCAGATTATTTATTATAAACGCAAAGCATACTTTTGAAGTTTCTTTGTATGATAGTATTTGTGTCATTAGTTTATTATTTGACGTTAAAGTTGTGCTTCAGAAAAATATGACAGAGGTATTAAAATAAATACACAGCCATAATGTGATTAAACTTCAAAATTGATTAATTTTACTATTATTTTTAAATTAATATGAGCTGGTTTAGGCGAACTGCTTTTTAATTTAGCAGCTGTTATGGTCAATTGTATTTACTTCCGGCAGGGCGTAAGATCTGAATGGCCAATAATAAATTGGATGGAATTTATTTCTATAAAATGATTTATTGTAAATTACACATATATGTCAGCAGATAAAATAACAATTCTTTATGTAGACGATGAAGAGAATAATTTATTTTCATTCAAAGCTACTTTCCGTATCAAGTACCAGGTACTGGTGGCTATCAGTGGCGAAGAGGCATTGAAAATTTTAGCGGCAAAGAAAGTCCATGTAATTATTACCGATCAGCGCATGCCCGAAATGACAGGTGTAGACTTCCTGGAAAAGGTACTTGAAAAATTTCCTGACCCGATGCGGATACTGCTTACCGGCTATGCCGATATGAATGCTGTGGTAGATGCAGTAAACAAAGGAAAGATCTTCCATTACCTGGCCAAACCATGGAATGAGGAAGAACTGGACATGACAATTAACAGGGCTTACGAGAAATACCTTGAAAAGGCCGAGTTAACTGATATGAATGAAAAACTGGTAGGTTCCAATGACCAGCTGGAATTTATGCTAAGACAAAGACTACTTTCGTAGGAACGGGATTTCTCCCGGTCTCTACGTTGATTTTCTGATTAAATGGCAATCACCTTGTGAATGATAGGCAGTTGCAGAACAAACTCTGTTCCCTCTCCTTCCGCGCTGTTTAACTGTATTTGCCCATTGTGTTTTTTGATCGTATTGTAAGCGATAGACATTCCCAGACCCGTACCTTCTCCAACATCTTTTGTCGTAAAGAAAGGTTCAAAGATCTTTTTCTGAGTCTTCTCATCCATCCCCGTTCCATTGTCTTTGATGCTGATGTAGATATATTCCTCATCGTTTGTCGTAGTAATGATAATTTCGCCACCGGAATGATCACCAAATTGTTTTTGTACGGCGTAAGCACCATTTGAAATGATATTCAGGAAGACCTGGTTTAGCTTTCCGGCATAACACTCAATAGGCGGAATTTCACCATAAGCTTTAACTACTTTGATATTGTTGTTGAGCAGGTTGTTCGCGATTACCAGCGTAGAATCGAGACCTTCATTGATATCTGCAACCTTCAGATCATCTTCATCCAGTCTGGAGAAGATTTTCAGTCCTTTAACAATTTCTGCCGTTCTGCTGGCCCCTTCTTTTATGCCTTTCAGCAAGTCATTGATTTCCACGATAAGATAGTCAAAATCCAGCTCTTCCTTATATTCGGCAATCTGGCTTTGCTTTTCCTCCAGCGGCGACTCCGATAAGCTTATATTTTCGATAAATGCGAAGGCTTCAAACATCATGTCAACATCCCTTTTCAGTGGTTTGATATTTGCTGTCACAAAGTTGATCGGATTGTTGATCTCATGGGCAATTCCGGCAGTCAGCTGACCAAGAGATGCCATTTTTTCTGATTCCACCAATTGTGACTGTGCCTGTTTGAGGTCTTCGAGCGTTCTGCCCAGTTCCAGATTTGACTCCCTCAGTTCAAGCGTACGTTCGTTTACCTTCAATTCAAGCACCACATTTTGTTCGCGGATGATCCTCTCGTTTTCCTGTAATGCCCTCAGTGTCTCTTCCTGGGATCTTTCTTTGTCAGCTTTAAAGATGTTGATCTTGTCGGCCAGCGCAAAAGAGAGGAGGATAACTTCAAGCGCAGATCCGATTGTGATACTGTAGTTGGTAAATACGTTATAAGAGAATACATTGTAATCCTTCAGGATCCATATAATGATACCAAGAATCAGGGGCATCCAGGCAATCAGAAAGAACTTTGCAGGTCTGTATCCTGTTCTGGCGATAGTAACTGCAATGATTAACATATACAGCGATACAATACCGGCAAATAACTGCAGGATCTGATAGGATACAAAAAGATGTCCTTTGATGGTGAGCCCGATTACCACCGCATATACTGCATAAAGTAAATAGGCTATTTTATCCAGTTTCGGAATAAATTTAGAGGTCTGCAGGAATTTACGGGTGAATTCTACCCCGCTGATATTTACAAAAGCCGTCAGCAGGAAAAATGACCGGGTTGCCAGAAAGCTGTTATTTGGCCATAGATAATGAAAGGAATAACCTTCGATGGTTGCCTGCGCCAGACCAACAATAAAAATATAGATGACGTAGTATAAATAGATAGGATCCTTTACCGAGAAATAGATAAAAAGGTTATAGAAAAACATCACCAGAATAATCCCGAAGAAAATCCCGAAGAAAATGTTCTTGGTGAGGTTGCTGTCATCCATATGCGCCCTGTCGCCCAGAAATATAGGCATCTGCATCTCGTGTGTGGATTTTATCCTGGCGTAATAGGTAGCTGTAGAATCCGTTTTGATTGGCAGGTTATAGATGAATTTATGATAGTTGTTTGCCCTGGCGTGGAAGGGATAAAGCTCGCCGCTTTGATTGAGCTGCCACTCTCCGTTTTTCTTATAATAGAACTGTATATCCTGTATGAGCGACTGATCGAACTCCAGCATAAGGTCTTCTTTAGGGCTCACATTATAGATGGATATCTTTAACCAGACAGGTGTTTTGATCATTCCGAAGTCGGGCACATTTGATGAGGATCTCAGAAACTGATCCTGCTCCTGTATGCTTTTTAAGGTTTTGGTCCCTGAGGAATCAATATAGTATTCAATCTTGTTGCCTATGGTTTGGATACCTTTGCTGCCATTGTATGTAACCTGTGCCTGTACGCCTGCTGTAAGCAGCAGGAAGAACGACAGAAGAAATGTCTTACAAGCGGTGTGTATGTTCATGTAGCTTTTCTGAAAATAAAATGGATTAAACATTATAGGTAAAACAAGATTCGAGAGATCTTCTCAGCGATCTCAAACGGGGTTCTCCTGCTTTGGCTAATCTGAAGATGAAAACAGGCTGTTTGTTACTCAGTTCGGGTAACAGCAGATCTAATTCTTCAGCAAGTTCCTTCACCTGTTCGTTATAAAATTCATCACCGGCCATGGCTTCACTATGTGCCAATCTGGCAAGCATAAACACCAGCTGAGAAATCGGCTGGAAAGACACACCAGCGAGGTTTGCCTCTATCCATATCCGTTCTACTGCAGTTCCTCCCTGTAAAAAATCGATTTCTGAATATGCTGGCATGGTGACAATTCCCAGTGCTGAAGAAAAGGAAACGGATTTGTTGACTGATCTCGTAAAGGCATTGCCTCCTTTGAGTTGTCTTAAAAACGTGATCGCACTGGTGTCGCTGGCAATCCGTAAAGCAGCCAGTTCAGAATTGGATGCCCCTAAGGTGTAAACGTCCAGCCCATCCCTTTTTTCATTGGTTTCCTCGGCAGTCCAGCGCAACTCATTGGTAAAAGTATCATAGTGTCCCCTTGGATGGATAATCCTCAGCATTTCCGCTTTTGCCAGCAACTGGCCAAGTTTTTTCATCAATGCGTCGTCTTCAATAATCAGCAGCTCTGCGCCATTGTAACTGGCAATCGATGATTTTATTTTGTCATAAAAATCTTTTGGCAAGGTTTCCTTTACCGTGAGTTCCCTGTTTGTTACCCGGATGCTCAGTCCCGCCTCAAGATGTTTTTTAAGATCAGGGTTTTCAGTTGGGGAAAGCCGGATATGGGCAATCAGACTGGTATTGTTTTTTATTGGGAAAAAAGTATTCGAAACCTGTAAGCCCATAGCTGCAGCTTTGATCGTAATATTTTCTACAGCGGCACCAATAGCTATATAAGAGCCAAGGTGATTGAAATCGAGCAGTGAATGCGAGAAGTGGGCATCATGGAAGATAAATAATCCTTTAGCCGTATACATGAATTTCCAGGGCTGGGCATTTCCGCCGGAGGGGGCATTCATACCTGCTTTGACAATTTCAGAGACTACCTCATCAGCTAAAACATGCGCTTCTGCTGCTCCATCAAAATCCTGTAAAACCTGCAGCATTTCTGCGCTGGTCAATTCCGGAGGGCCGATGTATGAATCCGGAAACTGCCCGGCTGTATCGGTTTCTTTATCCTTTACCAGCTCATCCATATCTACATAGTATCTTCCAGATTCGTGGAAATGATCCAGCAGGATACGCCGGCATACATCCGTGGTTAATGCTCCGCCCAATACTACTGAGGAGGCCAGCTGCGGCCAGGTATTAATAGATTGTTCTACTTCCATCATAGAGGCTTTGAGCCTGGTGGAGATGGTTTCGGCACCTACCATTTTCAGGATGTAGGGTATCTTTTCTTCATTTGACAGATCTTTGATATTGCTTGGATCCAGTCCGTCTGCCAGTCCATGCAGTATCGGACGTTCAGGCTCAAGGTCAAATCTTTCCACATCCAGCATGCCGCGGTCATTTGTATCCATAACTACCGGGATATTCAATTCACGCGCTTTATAACGGCTTTCTATTTTGATATCAATACCATCACAAACTTCAATAAACAGGTCCAGTTTGCCATCCCCGGTAAAGAACTGGTCCATGTTCCCTTTGTGGAGGCCGTCATGGAATAATTTAATACGGATGAATGGATCAATTTCCAGGATTTCCCTGGCAGCAATGATCGTTTTGTTGGTGCCCATGTTATGCAGCCCTGTGCGCAGGCGGTTCAGGTTACTCAGCTCTGCCACATCGAAATCTGCAAGTCTCAGTTCGCCGCATGTGCGTTCCATGGCCATGGTAAGGGCAATAGACTGGCCTACAGACAGGCCAACTATACCTATTTTTTTTCCTTTTAACAGATCCTGTTCTTCTTTAGTAATCTTAAACTGGTTACGGTTGGTACGTACCTTAATAAATTCTTCTTCGTCCAGTAAATGCACCAGTCTCCGGCTCCATGGGTAATATACCCAAACCCCATATTCGTCTAAAGACCGTCCGTTTAAGTGTTTGGAGATTAAAGCCTCATATTCATCGCTTTTTATCCTCACAGATGGATTCATACATTTGATGAGTTCCTGCAGCTGACTGTAAATTTCATTATGCGCAAAGGATACCTTGCCTTCTGCTATTAAATGTTCAAGAGCCTGCTGATCTGCATCGATATAGGTTCTGAAAAAAGATGGGGTATAACTGAGCTTGTTTTCTGAACTGGAGGAAAGAAGAGTTTCGTTTAACATGAGTGCCAAATATGATATTGTTGTTAGGGAATAAGTATAGTGAAGAACTGGGCAGCGGCTTTAAAGTATATCTATTTCATTTTCGTTGATTTTAGTCTTTAGGAAGGTTTTATGGGCTTGGGAGATCACCTGTTCAAGGTCCCACTGATCGAGGTTCGGTATCTGGATCTCATAGTGGATGGTGATTTCTTTCCTTCGCAGGATTTCGAGGCGTGTGATATTTAAGTTTTCGCGGATTTTCAGGATTGCGGTTTTATCTTCTTCATAGGCCTTGCTCAAAACCGGTACATCTTTCAAAATCATCGTGGTAGCTACCAGATCGAGTTTTGGATAATAGAATGTACCTTCATTCCCGATACTTTTTTCAATCTCCATACCTACTGCCACACCCGGAGGGATGGTATAGGGTGCGCATAAGGCAAACAGCGACTGGATACCTATCTGGAAAGATATAGCAGCTGCAGCACGGATCAGAAAGATAGAACCGATTCCGTAACCTGCAATTTCGCGTGAGTTCCACAAACCGCAGAGTTCGCCTGTGCCAAATTGTGCATGTTTCCAGACCAGGTCGTATATCCCGGTATCCATGGCACCGGTGGCAGATTCAATCGGCAAAGGTTCCGATCCCCCTGCAACATGTACACGTGCACCTCCATAAACCTTTTTCCCGTCAAGGGATTCAACAACAATGACAAAAGCTGCCGGATTGGTTGTCCATCCGTTTTTTGAAGAAGTCACTTTCGTAACACCTATACTCGTTAAAACATGTGTGTGGCCTTCAACAAACAGAGCGCAGGTTTCGGGGTCATCAATTGCTCTGAAAGCTCTAAGCCTAACCTCTGGATTTTCTTTATTTAAACCATCCTCCATTTTACAGGCTTTGAATAAATGACATTATGAATAATTGGGCTTTCTTGCTTTGTTTAATCGCGCTCATTGAATGATGTATGAATAAAGTTAGTGGTATTACCAGGTTATAAGCAAATTTTTTGCTGTGATTATCAGCTGATTATAAGTTGCCTCTTCATGAGGCTCCTAAATTCTAAATATACTATAAAATATACTGCCAAGTTAAGTTTGATATTATATTTTGATAAATTAATGTTCAAATTAATGCTTTAATTGCAGATATGATGCATCGTAAGGTATAATTTACATTTAAGAGCTGCCACCAGATGTTTTATCTCAAATAAATTCTTTGAAACCTATAAAAGCAATATATTTAAAGAAAATCTAGCCCAAAATCCAATGAGCACCGATAATCCAGTTAATGTTCTTTATATAGATGATGAGGTGCATAATCTTAACGCATTTAAAGCAAGCTTCAGAAGGAGGTTCAGTGTCTTTACTGCTGAGTCTGCAATGGAAGGCAAAAAGATTTTAGAGAAGGAGCCCATCCATGTGATCCTGTGCGACCAGCGTATGCCAGGCATGACGGGCATAGAGTTTTTAGAATCTGTTATTCCCGAATATCCCGATCCAATCCGCATTCTGCTGACAGGTTATGAAGATATAACTGCGGTTATAGATGCAATCAATAAAGGGGAGGTTTATAAATACATTCAGAAACCCTGGAATGATGATGACCTGCGTATCAATATTGAGAAGGCCTTTGAGATATATTCCCTGAGAAAAGAGAACAAGGAACTGATAGAGTCTTTACTGATCGTTAACAAGCAGCTTCAGTTTTTGCTGAGGCAAAATCTCCTTTAGCAGGTGTTTAGCTAAACCAAATGTGCTTTTTTGCGTTGTATGTATTTAGTTTCAGGTCACATCCTTCTAAATCATGAGCGCAACATATGGAAAACATTAAAAATATAGGTTTGAAAACCCTGAAATGGGTTGGGATTTTTATAGCATCAATACTTTTCCTGATGTTTATCATTCCACTTCTGTTCCCCGGAACTATTTCCGAGCAGGTAAAAATATTTGCGAATAAACGCCTGGCAGGAAAGCTTGATTACAAAAGCACACATCTCACCTTTTTCAGGCATTTCCCCTCTCTTACAGTATCTGTGGATGAACTGTTGTTGCTGGGTTCAAAGCCCTTCCAGCAGGATACATTGCTTTCAGCAAAGGAAGTTGCAGTGGGTATCAACCTGAAAAACCTGATTTTTGATGCTGAAGTGAAGATTGATGAAATCTACGTGACAGATGCTTATGCAAATGTTTATATCAATAGTAAAGGGCAGGCCAATTATAACGTATATGTTTCCACGCCCTCTAAAAGTCCTAAGGATACCACTGAAAAGGGCACGTCCATCAAGCTTGACCTGATCAAATTCAGAAACTGGCATATCAAATACAATGACCACCCGGCTAAAATATTAGTAGATGCTATAGGATTGAACTATACAGGGGAGGGTGGACTGAGCGAAGACATCTTCGACCTCAAAACCGATCTTGAGATCGACCAGCTGAATTTTAGCCTGGACCGGATCTGGTATGCACAGCAGAAATACCTGCATGCCGACCTGATTACAAGAATCAATACCGATGCATTGACCTTCGTGCTAAGGAAAAATGAATTGAAGATCAACGATCTGCCCCTGAAATTCACGGGTTTCGTAAGTATTTTAAAAGACGGGTACAACCTCGACATAAAAGCTGCCTCAGAAAAAACAACCATTCGTGATATGATCTCTGTACTGCCGCCACAATATCTTGATTGGGCAAAGGATACCAAACTTGAAGGCAAAAGTGATCTGTTCTTCAGTCTGAAAGGACAGTTTAGTGAACCGAGAAATGTAAAGCCAAGATTTACAGCACGTCTGCTGGTGAATGACGGTCTGATTTCAAGTACAAAGGCTCCGGTACCGATGAAAAATCTTAATGTCGACCTGAACATAGATTTCCCCTCACTGGATACCGAACAACTGGGTCTGGATCTTAAAAGATTAAGCTTTGACCTTGGTCCTAAAAACAGTTTCCGTGCGGTTGTAAAAACCAAAGGATTAAACGAAATGACGGTAAATGCGGATATCAAAGGTGCTGTCAACCTGCAGACACTGGATGAGGCGTTGGGGTTAAAAGATCTTGAAATCAGGGGTTTAATGAATGCTGATGTAAAAGCAAACGGTATTTTTAATATGGACAAAAAGCTGTTTCCGAAAACCAATGGATTTATTGATCTGAAAAACGGCTGGCTAAAAACTACTTCTTACCCAAACCCGATAACGAATATCAACCTGACGGCCAACATCAAAAATACAGATGGTACTTTCAGCAGTCTGGGTGTACAGCTGGATCCTTTTAAATTTGATTTTGAAGGAAACCCGGTATTTGTAAACGCAGATTTAAAGAACTTTGAAGATTTGCTTTACAAAGTCCGCGCAAAAGGGGTATTGAACATTGGAAAGATTTATCAGGTCTTTAAAAGAAAAGGAATTGATGTCAGTGGATTGATAACCGCGGATCTTTCTCTTAATGGCCGTCAGAGTTATGCCACCACTGGTCAGTACAGTAAACTTGATAACAAGGGTACCCTGATCCTGAAAAACATAAAAGCAAATACTGCATATCTGCCGAAGCCATTTTATCTGAAGGAAGGTAACTTTCAGTTTGAGAATGAAAAAATGTGGTTCAGGAAGTTTTATGCTACCTACGGTAAATCTGATTTTTCACTGAATGGTTACCTGCTCAATACGATTAATTATTTTATCGAGCGTAAGGGAACTCTCCACGGAAACTTTGCCCTGCATTCCAATTATATCCTGGTGGATGAATTTATGGCACTGAAAAATGGTGACAATGATGATAAATCCATAGAGCTGGAGTATGCGAAAGCTGAAAACCCAAAGAGCAGTGGTGTAGTGATCGTTCCGAAAAACCTGGACGTATCCCTGGAAGCTGATGCGAAGAAGGTTGAATTTAAGGGATTGCCCATTAACCAGCTAAAGGGTACAGCTTCTCTGAAAAGCGGTCAGATCTTCCTGAAGAATACTTCATTTGATATTGCAGGTAGCAGGATGACAATGGATGCACGTTACAAGGATGAATCCCCTCTTACAGCCAATTTTGATGTGGCATTTAAAGTGCAGGATTTTAATGTACAAAGGGCATACAAAGAAATCGATATGATGCGCCAGCTCGCAACCTCTGCGAAAGATGTTAGCGGGATCGTTTCAGTGGATTACAAGTTGAAGGGAGATTTTGATGCCAATATGAATCCTATTTATCCATCACTGGAAGGTGGGGGAGTAGTGAACCTCAGGGATGTGGCCGTGAAAAACTATAAAATGTTATCTGTTATCGGCGATAAGGTTGGGGCTGATGCATTTAACAATCCTGATATGAAAGGTGTCAATATTGAAACAAATATCAAGGATAACCTGATTCATATCAAAGAATTCGGCTTTAAGGTTTCTGTACTCAGACCTGCTATCAGCGGGACTGTCAGCCTTAACGGTTTGCTGGATGTGCTGGTGAAGGTGGGATTACCTCCTGCTGGCTGGATAGGCGTGCCTGTTGTAGTGACAGGAACCCAGGAAAAGCCTCAGATCAAGGTTTTCAGCAGAACAGGTCAGGGAATTGTAGATGCTCTGTACAACAGAAAAACCAATAACGTGATCCGCGAAGAGAAACGCGCCCAAAAGAAATCAGGAAGAGAGCAGCGTAAAGAGAAGAGAGCGCAGGAAAAGAAAGCCAAAAACGCAAAAGAAGAGGTGGAGAAAGATGTAAAAAACTAGGAGCATTTTATTGAATCTTTGAGATTCATAAGATATGCTTTGGTATTTCTAAGGCCAGCAACTTTCCCTGTGACGACATTTGGGAGATCATTTCATAAAAAATCACGGTCATGAAAACAAAAGATCAAACAATTGCCGCACAGGAGGAAATAGTCACATTATTTGTAAAAGTAGCTGCCAAACCGGGCAGTGCAGATACTGCCCGGGAGGCGCTCAATGCTGATGTAAATGGCGCAAGAACTGAAAGCGGCAACTATAAAATGGAACTTTATCAGGTTGAGGGCGATACGGATAACTTTTACCTGATTGAGCGCTGGCAGAACCAGGCTCAGCTTGAATACCATTTTTCGCAGCCTTATACGGCGGGAGCTTTTGCCCTGCAAAAGAATGATCTCAATGAGCCTATTCAAATGAATTATCTTACAGATCTCTGGCCCACTGCGCAAAACCTGCAAAAGGAAACTCACAGGCCACTTACAACATTGATTGTTCCTTTTGAAATAAAGCCCGGTAGTGCAGATGCTTTTATCAGTCTTTGGCAGCAATTTGTACCCGCTGTAAGAAATGAACCCGGAAATGTAGATTTTCATTTTCATCGGGTAAACGGCAGCGAAACCACCTTTGTGCTTTATGAACGCTGGGAAAACCAATCTGACCTCGATGCGCATAACCAACTGGCAACAACAGCTGAAATGATTGATGCGATAACACCGCTGCTCAGCAAACCAGTGATGGAATTTATCCTGTTTGTGAAGGATAGGGGCTAAGGGCATATCACCGGAACGTTACAGCTGATGATAAATATCTTTTTATACATTTAGGGGCTAAGGCCGTTTTAAGACACTTACTGGATTGTTAACGGTTAAAATAAAATCAGAAAACCTAAAGAATGATGAAAAGAAGGCTATTGTTTGCATGGATTACGCTCATTACCTGCTCAACTGCGCTTGCCCAAAAGACACAACCGCAGCCAAATATTATATTTATACTGGCCGATGACCTCGGTTATGGTGATGTAGGCGTATACGGGCAGAAGCAGATTCTTACCCCTAATATAGACCAGCTCGCTAAAGAAGGAACCCAGTTTACGGACTTTCATGCAGGTGCACCTGTATGTTCTCCATCACGTTGTTCACTAATTACCGGATTGAATTCCGGGCACGCTACGATTAGAGGCAATGCCACCGATCATGGCGGAATTGGCGGAAAGAAAGGTAAATCAGTAGTTTACCGCGCAAATATAAGTAAAGATGATTATACAATTGGCAACGTGCTTCAGGATGCCGGATATACTACCTCCCTTGTTGGGAAATGGCATATTGATGGTTACGATTCTTTGGCAACGCCTTTGCAGCATGGTTTTGACAAATTTACAGGTTGGCTGATTAACAAACCCGAAACTTATGCCAGTACCTACTGGCCGGAGAAACGCTACCGAAATGGTAAAATAGTCACTATTGAAGAAAATACCAATGGCAAGAAAGGATACTATGAAACCAACATCTGTACGGATGAGGCGCTGCAATACCTGGCGGAACAGAAAAAAAATACGAAGCCATTTTTCCTGATGCTGAATTTTAATAATCCGCATTCTCCTCTTGATGTGCCCAATCAGGCTGCCTTTAAAGATAAAGCATGGCCGGAAGATATGAAGACTTATGCTGCCATGGTTTACTTCATGGATCAATCGGTGGGCAAGATCAGGGATTACCTGCTGAAAAGCGGGTTGTCGAAAAACACAATTGTTATCTTCACTTCTGATAATGGGCCCAGGTCTGAGCCTACACCTCAGCTATCTGCTGTTGCAGATTATTTTGATTCCCGCGGCCCTTTAAAAGGGTTTAAACGTGATATGTACGAAGGAGGAATCAGGGTACCCTTTATCGTATGGTCTCCTTTGCTCAAAAATGCACCTAAATACAGCAATGTACCAGCCTACTTCGCTGATATCATGCCTACGTTTGCGGATATCTCAGGAAAAAAAGGGGGATACAGAACAGATGGCATCAGCGTGTATCCTGATATGAAAGGTGGAAAATCTGATCGCGAGCGTTTTCTCTACTGGGAATTCTTTGAAAATGGTTTTGAACAGGCTGTGCGCTACGGTAAATGGAAAGCGGTAAAACATAAAAATAGGCTGGAGCTATACAATCTTGACGAGGATATCGCAGAAAATAATGATATCGCAGCCGCCCATCCGGATATTGTAAAAAAAATTGAGGAATATCTTTTGACAGCAAGGACAGAATCTCCTTACTGGTCAGCAAAATAATAACCTCTTAGCTCAAGATATTGCATAAAACTATCAAATAAATTCCCCTCAGCTTTAGTAAGCCGAAGGGAATTTATTCTTTTAAAAAGACAGCGGGATTACTGCCCGCTACCTTGATTATCTGGACTCCTACGGAGAGAAAAGCGATCAATATTGCCATCGTGCCTGCAGCGGCGACATGCCACCACTTTAGTGATATTCTATAGGAGAAGCTGTTCAATCAGTTTTTAGTAATAAGATAGGCAACTGGAAAGGCAATCCCAATTGCTGTAAAGATCTCTTCAATAAAATAAGCTGATAACAAATAGAACATTCCTGACCTGTTACAGCCCAGCACTTTTCTGGTTGCTATTTCTTTTGATCTTCTTTCCACAGTAAATGCCGCCAGTCCGAATATTGCTGCGCTAATTTAAGGCCGAAGAAACTTATTAAGTTTAAGTTTCTGCTTTCAAGCGGTTTAGCTTTTAAGCCCGGGCGAGGTGTTCATATTCAAACAACTTGCTGAACGATTCCCAACACTACACAAGACTATACTGTACTAACATTTGTATGTACAAAACCTGATATTTCACAGTGCTACATGTAATAGGATACATCCTGTACCCAGGTAATTAAATCCAATCGGAATTAATATTTATTTTTGCAGTATATCTGACCAATATAAATCATTCCAATTGAAATGAGGCTTTATCTGATACTATTCCTGATGGGTATGTCGTTGGCGGCATCCCCCCAAAACGCAGAAGGACCCGGAGATAAGATTATTCCTGATCTTTTATTTGACCGTTTTTCGAATAAGGAGGGTTTGCCTGAAAACCGGATACGTTCAATTTTCCAGGACAGCAGGGGATACCTGTGGGTAGGCACGATGAATGGTATTGGAAAATACGATGGCTACGGATTCAGGAAATATTACAACCAGAACAGCAGTTCCAGCATATCAGGCAACTGGGCTTTTGCCATTTGTGAAGATGCAGCAGGCAATATCTGGATAGGAACACTCAGTGGCCTGAACGTTTTTGACAGCAAAAAGGAAAAGTTTAAAAGCTATAAAAATACCCCCTCTGATAAAAGTTCTCTGTTTTCCAATAAAATCACCGCACTACATTTTGATCCCTCCGGTAAACTTTGGGTGGGTACACAGGATGGATTGGCGAGGTTTGACCCTGTAACAGGTAAGTTTCAGACTTTTAAGCAATCTCCCCTGAATACTTATATCAGTAAAATTATTAAGTCGGAAGGCGATCAGATCTGGATTGCCACAGCATCAGGTGTAGTTCAGTACAATACCAAAACCAACGTTTCGAATTTCTACCAGCTAAAAGTTAAGCCAGACCCTTACGGGAATTATTTCTGGTCGCTGATGGAAGATAAAGGAGACCTGTATATTGCAACGGCCACTCAGGGGATGATCCGGCTGGGGTATGATGCCCAGACAGGAAGGTACCAGCAATATAAGGACCTGAATATTTATCCTGACCAGGATCTTTCGCATACCGAGGTGTTTGACCTCTGCAAATCTCCATCTGGCGATTTGTGGCTCGCCACAGATCAGGGGCTGGCAAGAATTCAGAAACCAGGTACAACCGCTGCCAAACTGCATCTGTACAAAAATAATCCCCTAAACGGCCAGAGTTTAAGTCACAATACCGTTTACCAGGTATTTATTGACCGCACCAACAACCTTTGGTGCGGAACGGAGATGGGGCTGAATAAGTTAGACCTGAATGCCCTGTCTTTTCAGTATTTCACCTTCCAGGATCCCAGGGCAGAAGATCAGGTACGCAGTTTATATTCCATCAACGGAAGAGATATCTGGATGGGTACGGCCCGGAATGCCATTTACAAGTACAATCTGGTACAAAATACCACACAGACTTTCAGGCTCAATCACCTGTCGCCAGCCTTCAACTCGCATCGTTCCTTGTACGTTGATGAACATAACCAGGTATATCTGGGTACCCTGGGAGGTGCTTTGCAACTCAACCAGCAGCAACCCAACAGTTCAGTGAAAATCAGCGAAGGGGGAGCGGTTTTCGCATTTCTTAAAGATCGTAGAGGAAACCTGTGGCTGGGAAAAAATGACGGACTGCTGCAGATTAAAAAGGATGGTAGCCATGTGACTTACAAGCATGACCCAAAAGATATGCAAAGCCTGAGCTCCTCTTTTGTACGCTCTTTATTTGAAGACCACAACGGTAAAATCTGGATTGGCTTTGAAACTTCCGGGTTAAGCTACTTTGATCCGCTTACAGGTAAGTTCATTAGGGTTTCAGGAAACAAGGCAGAGGAGCACGTTTCAGGGAATATCATCTATTCAATCCTAGAACACCCAAAAAATGTGCTTTGGGCAGGTTCTGAATCGGGATTAAACAAACTGACCCTTCAGGGACAGCGCAAAGGGTTGTACCGGCTAAGAATCAGGAATTATTTTGAAAAAGATGGCCTTCCGGATAAATCCGTAAACGGGATACTGACCGAGAAAGGGAATTTTTTATGGATCAGTTCTATCAAAGGTTTAGCACGGATGGATATTGCCAGGGAACAGTTTGAGCCTTACCTGCCAACGCTGAATTTCAGTTTTAGCTGCGCCTATAAGTTTAGTCCCCATCAGTTGTTATTCGGCACTTCAGACGGCATACTGATTTTCGATCCTGATAAGATCTCCAAGAGTCACGTTTTGCCGGAAGTGATGATCTCTGAATTAAAGTTATTCAACGAGGAGGTAGCGATAGACAGCACATATAATGGTGAAATAATATTGGAACAGAGCCTGAACCACACCCGGGAAATTTCGCTTGGCTATAAAAACAATGTTTTTACACTGGGCTTCATCGGGCTTCATTTTTCAGATCCGGCGAATAATTCCTATGCCTATCAGATGGAAGGTTTTGATAAAGACTGGATTTACACTACGGCAAACGAACGCTCCATTACCTACACCAATCTTGATCCGGGAACCTATTACTTTAAAGTGAAAGCTGCCAATAACTATGGCAAATGGAACCAGCGGCCTGCCGTACTTAAAATTAATATTTTGCCCCCGCCATGGGAAACCTGGTGGGCAATCGTAGCCTACCTTATTATTTTGTCAGTACTGACTGTTTTGCTGACGAACTTTTTAACCAAAAAGTCCAAACAGCGGAATGCGCTTGAAACTGAGCGTCTGCTGCGTTTAAAAGATGTGGCAATACATCAGGAGCAACTCAGTTTATTTACCAATATCACTCACGAGCTTCAGACTCCGCTAACCTTAATCAACGGCTCAATTGAACGTTTCTTTTACCGCAACAGCCGGATGGTAAACCAACCAAAAGAAGCCTATTTTTTGTCGGTTGTACATCAGCAGTCCTCCAGGCTCACGTACCTTGTCAACCAGTTACTGGATTTCAGAAAAGCAGAGGCCGGACATTTAAAAAGTCAGGAAAGTTACCTGGACGTTTCCAGCCTGCTGGCAAATATTGCCGAACTCTTTGTGCCGCTGTGTGACAAGAAGAACCTGGAGTACTCCATTGAAGTAGATCCCGGAATAGTAGGCTGGATGGACAAGGATAAGCTGGAGAAAATTATCTTCAACTTATTGTCCAACGCTTTCAAACATTCAGATCAGAATCAATCCATCATATTTGAAGTTAGCCGCGACCCTAATAAAGATATGCTGCAGATTGTAGTGAAGAACTCGGGATGCCAGCTTAGCCCGGTTCAGCTTTCAAAAATATTTGAACAGTTCTTTGTGGTGGATTCAGGGCAGAGTGATAAATACAGTAACGGTATAGGCCTGGCCTTTACACGTGAGCTCGTCAAATTGCTGAAGGGAACAATCAATGCCCTGAATGAGAACAACTGGATCATTTTTAAGGTGATACTTCCACTCCTTAACAAGGTAAAAGCGCAGGCAGAACCTGATGTTGTACAAAGTCCCCTTGCACATACGCCATCTTATCTGCTCCGCTCCATTACCGCCAATAACGATGACCATGAACAGCTGAGTACAAAAGAGAACAACAAACGGGCATTAATTGCCGGTCTGGAGCAAACAGAAAAGAAATCGATCCTGATTGTAGAAGATGAACCCGCGATCCGGTTCCTGCTCAAAGATCTGCTGGAGGAAAACTATATTTTATATGAGGCAGAGAATGGCCGGCAGGCGATAGAGCTGCTGATGATTGTTACACCAAACCTGATCATCAGTGATGTAATGATGCCTGAGGTCAATGGCCTTGAGTTGTGTTACAAAGTGAAAAACTCGCCTGACACCTGTCATATTCCGTTTATTTTATTGTCTGCACGGGGTTCTATTGAACAAAAAACAGAGGGATATGACGCTGGCGCGGATGCCTATATTCCGAAACCCTTTGATACCATGCACTTGCTGGTGAGGGTCAGGAAACTGCTGGAATACAGACAGCGTCTTCATGATATTTTTAAAACAGAAGGACCTTCAGTAGGGCTGGAAGAGAAAAACCTCGCGGATAATGACAAGCGGTTTTTAAATAACCTGGTACAGATTATACAAGAAAACCTGGAGGATACAGAGATGGATGCCGCCTTTTTGGAATCAAGGCTGGCCATCAGCAAAATGCAGTTGTACCGCAAGCTGAAATCGCTTTCTAACATGACCCCCGGAGAGTTTATCAAACACATCCGGTTACACCACACTGTACATTTGCTGCAATCCACACAGCTAACGGTATCCGAAATTTTTTACCGCTCCGGCTTCAATAACCAGAGCCATTTTTACCGGGAGTTTAAAAAACGCTTTCAATGTTCGCCAAGTGAATACCGTTCGCAGCAGCGGATCCATGTGTAAGCTGATGAATTGTACAGCAGAATGAAATTGTGATACATACTGCGGGATTGTGGTTTGCTAATTTTGCATCATAAATCATTTCAAATGAATATTCCCTACAAAATTTATAGTCGTTTCATAGCAGGCCTGTTGCTTACCGCACTTGTTTTCCAAGCAAAGTCACAGGCTCCTGCCCCGGTTTTTAAAGCCGAAAAACTATCCCTGAATAAAGGCTGGCGGTTTCATGCAGGGGATATCCCCTTCCCGGAGATAATGGGACATGAGAAGAGTTATATGAATGCCAAGGCAGGGCAGGCTGGTGGTGCAGCCGCACCGGGTTATGATGACCGGCTCTGGACAGTGCTGACCTTACCGCACGACTGGGCTGCGGATAATCCGGTAGAGCAATCGGCAAACCTCTCCCAGGGATTTAGGAAAAGAGGATACGGCTGGTACAGAAGGCAGTTCAAACTGGACCGGGAAGACAGAGGCAAACACCTGGAAATACAGTTTGAAGGCATAGCTACATATGCTACGATTTGGGTCAACGGCTCCGTGGTACACAGAAACTGGTGCGGCTATACTTCTGCCTGCCTTGATATTACGGCATTTGCAAAATATGGAGACTCTTTGAATACAATCGCCCTGCGGGTGGATGCCGATGCACAGGAAGGCTGGTGGTATGAAGGAGCAGGAATATACAGGGATACCTGGTTGATGAAACGTCCCGCATTACACGTAATTACTGATGGAGTCTATGCGAATCCTGTAAAATTAACTGCTGAGAAATGGGTAATACCGGCATCCATAACGCTGGAAAATTCAGGAGAAAGATCTTTAAAGGCTGATGTAGAACTGAGTGTCTGGGATGCTTCAGGTAAAATGGTAGATAAGAAAAGTAATCAGGTTTTTATTCCTGCGCTGGATACTGGTTCTGTAGCTATCAGCCTGAAGGCAGATAAGCCCCGGCTTTGGTCTGTAAAGCAGCCTTCGCTATACCGGGTGAAGACCATCGTAAAAGTCAATGGTTTGCTGACAGATTCTTTATGGACAAACTGCGGCTTCCGCAGTATCAGGTTTGATGCAGATTCAGGATTTTATCTCAATGGGAAGCGCATGAAGATAAAAGGCGTTTGTAACCATCAGGATCATGCCGGAGTAGGCGTAGCCATGCCTTTGTCAATTGCAGCTTTCAGGCTGAAGAAGCTGAAAGAGATGGGGGTAAATGCGTACAGGTGTTCCCATAATCCGCCTTCGGCAGCATTTCTCGATCTGTGTGACCAGATGGGAATCCTGGTCATGGATGAGAACAGGAATTTTAATTCCTCACCAGAATATGTAAGGCAGCTGCAATGGATGGTAAGAAGGGACCGGAACCATCCAAGTATTATCTTATGGTCGGTATTCAATGAAGAACCAATGCAGGCAACAGAACAGGGGTATGAGATGGTACGCAGAATGAACCATGAAGTGAAAAAGCTGGATCAGACCAGACCTGTAACAGCAGCAATGAATGGTGGATTTTTTAGTCCGCTCAATGTTTCAAAGGCAGTGGATGTAGTTGGTTTCAATTATCAGATCGGCTCCTATGACCGGTTTCACAAAGAGAACCCGGGTTTATGCATGACCAGTTCGGAGGATGTTTCGGCATTCATGACCCGTGGTGCTTATCAGACGGATTCCGCCAAACATATTTTGGATGCTTATGATACAAAATATGCTTCCTGGGGGACTTCACACCGTAATGCCTGGAAGCAGATCGCAGAACGTCCCTTTATGGCAGGTGCGTTTGTTTGGACGGGTTTTGACTACCATGGCGAACCGTCCCCCTTTGGCTGGCCATCGGCAAGTTCGTTTTTTGGCGCAATGGATATCTGCGGGTTCCCAAAAACTGCGTTTTATATCCATCAGGCACAGTGGGTAGATAACAAACCTGTTTTAAACCTGGTTCCATACTGGAACTGGCCTCCGGACAGCATTGGCAAACCTGTAAATGTAATGGCAATGAGCAATGCAGAGACTGTTAAACTATTTCTTAACGGGAAACTGGTAGGAGAACAGCCAGTGGATAAATATGAAATGAACACCTGGCAGCTGCCTTATCAGCCAGGGAAATTAATGGCCATAGGCTATGTTAAAAATAAAGAGGTTTCCCGATGTATAGTCGAAACCGCAGGCAAGCCTGTACAGCTGCAACTGATTCCCGACAGGCTGAGCTTAGCCGGCAATCGATTGGATGCGATGCCCATTACAGTACGATTGCTGGATGCAAAAGGACGGGCAGTCCCCGACGCACAGAATAATGTGAAATTTAAACTTACAGGTCCCGGTCGCATTATCGGCCTTGGCAATGGCGACCCAAATTCCCACGAGCCTGAAAAGGGCAGTTCTAGAAGTTTGTTCAATGGGCTCGCACAGCTGATTATTCAGTCTGATGAGATCCATACTGATAGCAGTATCACACTGATAGCTACTTCGGCAGGCATGAAACAGGCCAAAATTGTCATTACCATAAAAGCGGGATATTACTACCCTTCGGCCGTGTAAAACAGGCAGTCGTTTTGGGTCTTTTGTCTGTGTTCTATGTGCCCGCAGAGATAGGGTTAGCACGTTAAATCTTCTAATTTAGAAGAGATAACTAACTTATTACTAACCTTAGATATAAACGAGATGAAGGTGTTAATATCAATTTTAATGGCTGTCGGTATACTTACTTACCGGGCAAACGCACAAACTTATACAGTTGCCGGTTTACGCGCGCTGACTGTTCCGGATACCAGTGTGATTTATCAGACAACAGATTATGGCGGAGGAATATGGAATTATTCGGCAGCCGTGGCTGCCACTGACAATACAGGAACAATACTGCGAAATACTGCTACCGGGGGTACATACAAAAGGATATACAGCGGCCCACTGAATATCCGGTGGTTTGGCGCCAAAGGAGATGGTATTACCAATGACATTCCCGCCTGGGATCTTGCCAAAACGGCCCTGCCACCGGAAGGGGGGACTATATACTTTCCAAAGGGCAGGTACATGTCTGACGCCAATGGATGGAGAGTATACAGAAGCAATCTGTCTATGAAAGGCGACGGCATCAACGCAACCTATCTGGTCACACCAGAGCCAAGTAATGCCTTTGGTTTATTGCTGGCGCCCTATCGCGACGCAGGATGGAGTTTAAATCCGGCTACACTCTATACTTATACGGATACTGCCGCTGTTGGTCAGGGTTATATCAGGTTGAAAGCCGGACAGGATAAATCAGCCTTTAAAAAAAATACAGTCCTGTTTTTAAATGCAGGCGCAAACTACTATGATCAGTTTTACGGGGAATTCCAGGTGGTAGATACGCTGATCGGCGACAAATTGTTTTTTAAGTACAATTTCTCCAGGGATTATACCGCCGCCAAAAGCTCCTGGAACGGAGTTTTAACAGCAGCATTTACTCCTCCGGCAGTCAATGCAACTGCTGTTGCACAAATTAGTATTCCTCCTGTTATGAGTGCCAATGTGGCGATATCGCTGGGCAACGACCTCTACCAGGTAACTGCAGTTTCAGGGAATAATGTAACCCTCAGAAACCTGGGTAAAGGCAACGGTACAGATGTACTCCCAGCTGGTACAAAAGTATATAAAGCGAGAGCTATTTACCTGACTCCTTCCACTACTTATAATACTACCGTGGAGGATATGACTATAGACGGGCACAGGAATGGACTGGTGGTCTCAAATTCTGTCAAGTCTTATTTTAACCGCATCAGACTGGTATCACATAACGGTTTAACTTCTGCAGGTCTGTGGCTGGATGGTGACGGTGGCAGGGATATGATACTGAATAACAGTGAAGTCTATTCTGATGGCGTAAGAACCTCGCAAATGGCCCGCAGTTTTGGAGATATCAAATTCAAGACAACAAAGTTCTTTCAATCCACAATAGATTTTTCAGAATTCAACTATAATTTTGATGTGGAGGACTGCGATATACATCTGCATAAAATCAATAATGTAACGCTGAATTCAGCTATCAATGTGGGTATTTCTACCAGCAACGGACGGATAGTCAAAAACAGGATCTTTATTTCGGATGCCAGCACTGTGATTAACGCAAGTGATATCCTCGGTTTCAAAGCTTCATCCCGGGCAGCTATAGTTATCAGCCATAATATCATCTATGCAGACCGCTGTACGCTCGGAATATCTATTTACGGACCGGGAACGGTTTCGATAGAAGACAATACGATTATCGGAAACATCGTCAGTATTTTTGGTTATTCTGACGGACTGCCATACGGAGTAACCAATCAGGTAGATGTAAATTCCCGGTTTGTGTTCGGCAATGCCCTGACGGTAAAGAGGAATACCTTTGTGGGGTATACAGAAACCTTCATGGCCCGGACAGACCCTATGAATATAGATGTGCAGGACAACTATGTAAACAGATTCGGGCCTGCCTGGTATCCGGATGGCAATGCGCCCGCGCTGGGCAACATTGTAAGGGGAAGTGTATCCAGTGTAACGCCAACGCTTAAAATCCCTGCCGAACGCATAATCGTTAAAAACAATATTTTCAAGGGATGGAATTATACCCAGTTCTCATTTAATCTGCAGCGGCCGCTAAGTGATCGTATAGACGTATCCAATAACCGTTTTATTGATCAGGCGGGCAGCTACCGTGCGGATAAGGATTTTGTAGTAAACACCCGGGATGCAAATGCAGTTGTTTTTGCAGATCTTAACTATATCCCATTGCAGAAAAATCCGGAGCTCGACTGGAAGGTATATACTGACCTGGTGAAGAATCTTGGAGGCAAGCTCAACACTACTGATACTGTAGTGGGCAGGCAGCTGCTTACCGACTTATATGTGGGTGGTTTTCGTAATAAAATAGAGATGATCAATCCTATGCTTGGCGACTCAGCTGCATCCAGGATACCTGTTCTGGGCTGGGAGAAATCTATGTATAAATATTTTGCCAGCAGGAGTTTTACCGGTGCTGATTTTACCAAAACTACCGGCTGGAAAGGCGATGGGACCAGCAAATATGGGGTAATCGGGCAGGTGAAGGATTTCGATTACAAAGATTTTGGAATTTTTGTAAACCTCACAGCAGAGGGTACATCTGCTCAGGCTGCTTATATTGGTGGTTATGGCGCTGACAATGCTGCTTACCTGATCCGCAAGAACGGAAATGTTTTAACAGGATTGGGAATGGCGATTATAGACACTACCTATACGGAGTTGCCCGGATTTATTTTTTCCGGTCAGACAAAAGGCCGCCAGCTCAATTATATTGATATGGCAACAAGACCAGCCCGGTTTAATCTGGTATTGCGAAACCAGCTGGTACCAGGCGGACAAATCAACCTGGCACTGCTGGCCCAGGGAGCTATGCGTTTAGCAGATACAAGAAACTTTTCCAATGCCACTGTAGGTTGTTATGGAATAACGAAGTATCTGAACCTGCTTGAAGTCCGGAGGCTTAATCAGGTCATCTATAAAGCAATGTTAGCTTTAGGACGCGGCGTACAGATTAATCCTGATAATACGCCGGTTACAGCTAACCAAGGGAACACTTTCCGATAGGCGTTTTTTGGATAAACTGCTTATTTTAAAGGCGGTTCAAAAACTTCAAATGATGCGACAGGCACCGGTCCGTCACCAGCAGGAATGATTTCCAGGGTGTGCGGGCCGTTGCTGATACCCTGAAGTAAGGTGGTCTGGTACTCTTTGGACCTGTCGCTGCCGAGGCTTGCCCGGTATACAGGCTGGTAAAGTGGTATTGCCGACCACATTACTTCGAAGCCATTCGGGGTAGCAACCCTAAAAGTCTTTCTGATGCGTGTAAACATAATGTCGTCCGGCCGGATCACTACCCTTCCTGATCTGGATATAAAAAGTTCCGTACTGATACCATCCCCATCGGCACCAGTTACGGATCCGCTGACATGATATTTAAAGACCGTACTATCAGCACTGATCTCATAAACTTTCAGTTTCCAGTCTTCACTGATCAGTGGTTTAACATAACTCACCTGCCGGATTGCCGGCCACCAGGTACCGGCGCCTGTGCTGGGCCGGGTAAGTACAAAAACGGTGTTGCTGATTTGAACCGGCTTTCCATCCAGCAGTAATTTTATACTGCCGGCTGTTTTCAATTGTATAGGATGTCCCCAGTTGATATCAACCCTGTTGCCGGTAAAACTGAATTTTAAAGTGCTTTCTTTGGAAATGCTGACAATCGCTCCATTGTCTGTTCGCCAGTCTTTCCCGCTCAGCGTAATCGGATTTGGGAACCCTTGATCTAAAGCCGTCACTGCTTCATAACGCCGCACATTTTTGTACCAAACTGCAGGAAAAAGAGGGTTATAACAGATATGCCTGCATACCAGTCTTGCCAGCAGCCAGTTGCCGTTACGGTTTGGGTGTACGCCATCCCGGAGCAGGTCTGTTGGTTTCAAGTGATTTTCAGACAGGTATTGCGGCCAATCACGGGCTATATCGGCCAGCTCGAGGTCATAGCGGCTTGCAATATACCTGAGGTAATTCGCCTGGTTCTCCTCAGATTTGGTTTGTGCAGCATTTATATGGTGGTTCATCAATAACACATCCGATGTGGTATACCGGCGCACATTGCTGAATATCTCTTCCAGCTCGCCTGTTCTTTCACCGCCATAGACATGGAAAATGATGAGGTCGGCATAGGCAGGATATAAATCATGCACGGCAGTACGTACCAGATGATCTGCTGTAAAACCGCCTATTGCCCGGTTTTCTACATGGATATTTGCCTCCGGAAATTTCTTGTTCAGGATTGTTTTGACTTCCTCATTAAAGCCCGAACTGGCAACGATGGATTGCCCGTAGATGAGAATGTTAACGCGGTTATGGCGTTCGCGGCTGCTGGTTTGAAGCAGTGTTGCGCTGCGGCTAAGGTGTGCACCGAAAAGTGCTTCGTTTGCTGCAGGAGAGGGCACACGCATTGAGTCCAGAGGTTTGTTGGCAGTCTCATATTTTTGCAGTGCCTGTTTTTCTGCATTTTCCTGAGAAAACTGGTTTAAATGTGAAAGGGGCTGTCTGGTAATAATAGTTGTATGTGCTGCTACCTTGCCTGTCTGATAGGGGTTTTCTACATGAATA
>Ga0308163_10000501_pt1 | contig 68054 bp, 85 predicted proteins | sample PhyTR1_FD_201037 | JGI IMG/M metagenome (GOLD analysis project Ga0308163, IMG submission 201037) | Phyllosphere microbial communities from UC Gill Tract Community Farm, Albany, California, United States - DLSLT.R1 | ecosystem: Host-associated > Plants > Phyllosphere > Unclassified | place: USA...
TCCCTGAGCCTGTCGAAGGGCCCGTTCCAATCGCAAAGGATGGCATCGTGACCACCTCGCACTTCAACCTCCCCGACGTCGGCGAAGGCCTCACCGAGGCCGAGATCGTCTCGTGGCGCGTCGCCCCCGGTGACACCGTCGCCATCAACGACGTGCTCGTCGAGATCGAGACTGCCAAGTCGCTCGTCGAGCTGCCCTCTCCGTTCGAGGGCGTCGTCGAGGGACTGCTCGTTGCCGAGGGCGACACCGTCGATGTGGGAACGCCCATCATCAGCGTCTCCTCGTCCGAGGGCGGTGCAGTCGCGCCCGCTCCCGTTCCCGGCTTCGAGACGCCGATCACCGCGGCCTCCATGCCCGCGTCTGCACCGGCCTCGGTTCCCGCCGCGCCGGCGCCGACCGCTCACCACGTCGCTCCCGCGGCCTCGTCGTCGCCCGCGGTCGTCGAGGCCGAGCAGGTGCGAGCGGATGCCGCCGCTTCCGTCTCGAAGGAATCAGACAGCTCCTCGGGTGCTGTCCTCGTCGGGTACGGCATCAAGGGCCACGTCGCCAGCCGCCGGCCCAGCCGCGCTGGCGCCGCACCGGCCGGGGCCAAGCCGGCCACGGCATCCGCGGCACCCGCCTCGGGCGGCCAGCCGCAGGCATCCGCAACCCGCGCCCCGCGCGTGCCCGTGCTGACCGGCCTGCCGATCATCGCCAAGCCGCCCATTCGCAAGCTGGCCAAAGACCTCGACGTGAACCTGGCCGAGGTGCAGCCCACGGGTCCCATCGGCGACATCACTCGTGCCGATGTGGTGCGGCACGCGGAGCAGGCGAAGGTGTTCCACAACATCGAGACGCCGCAGTGGGCCGACACGCGTGAAGAGATCATTCCCGTGAAGGGCGTGCGCAAGCAGATCGCGAAGGCCATGACGCACTCCGCGTTCTCGGCGCCGCACGTGAGCCTGTTCGTCGATGTGGATGCCACGCGCACCATGGAGTTCGTGAAGCGTCTGAAGACGTCGACCGACTTCACGGGCGTGAAGGTCTCGCCGCTGCTGATCATGGCGCGCGCGATGATCTGGGCCGTGCGCCGCAACCCGATGGTGAACTCGGCGTGGGGCGACAAGGAGATCACGGTTCGCAACTACGTGAATCTGGGCATCGCGGCTGCGACGCCGCGCGGGCTCATCGTTCCGAACGTCAAGGATGCGCAGGACATGTCGCTGCTCGAGCTCGCCACGGCGCTGGAGCAGCTCACGCTGACCGCGCGCGAGGGGCGCACCTCGCCGGCGGATCAGGCCAACGGCACGATCACCATCACGAACATCGGTGTCTTCGGCATGGACACGGGCACGCCCATCCTCAACCCGGGCGAGGTCGCGATCGTCGCCCTGGGAACGATCAAGCAGAAGCCGTGGGTCGTCGATGGCGAGGTGCGTCCGCGATTTGTCACGACTGTCGGGGCGAGCTTCGATCACCGTGTCGTCGACGGGGACGTGGCGAGCCGGTTCCTGGCCGACGTCGCGAGCATCATCGAGGAGCCGGCGCTGCTGCTCGACTAGCTTCCTTGCGCTGGTCGAGTAGCCAGAGGCCGCCTGCGGCCGAAGCGTATGGAGGTGATCTCCTTGCGCTGGTCGAGTAGCCAGAGGCCGCCTGCGGCCGAAGCGTATCGAGACCACGGGTGGTGATCTCGATACGCGGGCTCCTTCGTCGCGCCGCTACTCGATCAGCGCAGAGGCGGCGCTTCTCGGGGCGGCGCTCAGTCGTAGCGCACCGAGATGGGCTCGTCTCCGTCGGGCACTGCCTGGCAGCCGAGAATCAGGTCGTTCGCCAGATCGTCGTCGTCGAGGATCTCGTTGATGGCCATGGTCACGCTGCCGCCGGTCAGGCGCGCGATGCACCCGCCGCAGTAGCCCTCGCCGCACGCGTAGGGAACCTTGATGCCCTGGGACTTCAAGAAGACGGCGAGCGGCACGGCCGGCGGCCACAGCAGCTCGTGCTGTTCGCCGTCGAACTCCACGACGAGTGGATTGCCGGTGTCGCTCTCCATGCTTACTCGCTTCCTCCTGGAAGGGATCAATCGGTACGGCAACGGCGTGTGAGAGAACAGCGTCGTCGATTGCCGCGTTGAGAACTGGCCGGCCCGACACGAGTGCACGCTTGCTTGCGCCGCGTCGAAGCCTCGAGAAGCGTAACTCAGGACGCGGGTTCGATCCTCACCCGCTACTTGATCGGCGCGACACCTCAGTAGTACCCCGCGCGGACAGTAGCGCCCGGTGCGCCGGTACATGTTGTCCATGCGGGGTGCTACTGCCGGCTGCGGCCTCTACTCGCGGGCAGCCGCGCGAGCGAGGTTGAGCAGCAGGCTCGCCGCGTAGTCGCGGTTGTCGTCGGTGATTGCCGGATGCGTCGGGGCAGCGTGGTCGTTCGACACTCGGAACGTCTTCGTCTCGGCCTCCCAGACGAAGCCCTCGACGTCTTCCAACGCGGTGCGGAACAGCGGCTCCATGAGGTCTTTGGAGTACACCGCCTTGTTCGTGATGGCGATGCCGTACACACCCGCGAATGTGGCGCTCGAGAGCGAGACGAGCAGAACCTCGTCGGCGGGAAGATTCCACTTGGCCGAGAGCTTGTTCAACGCCTTGACGTCTTTGGGGCGAGCAGGAAGCCTGAAGTCGGAGCCCATCCGGCTCGCGAGAACGAGCTGCTCCACGGTCTGGGTGGCATCAGCGCTGATCTCACTCCCGTGGCCAGCGACGGAGCGGCCGGCCGCCTGCACGGCCGCGACGACGGCGGAGAGGTATGCAGCGGCATCCACAGCGGTTGTCGGCTCGAGCATGCCGGCGATCTGCGCCAGGCCGATGGATGCGCCGCCCACCTCGAGAGATTCGCCCACCACCCGAATGGAAGCGGGGTCGACGCTCTCAATCGCGAACTGGGCTGAGCTGTTGCCCACGTCGTCGAGGTAGACAGTGCGATCGGTGATGAGAATGCCGTTGGAACGGCGGCGGAGCAACAGATCGATGGAGTGGAAACCCCAGTACACCAGGGGCAACTCGCCATCGCTGACGGCGTTGCGCAGCTGTAGCTGCTCGACGGCCTTCCAGAACACAGACTCGGCGTCGTCGAATTCGGGGTGACTGGTCTGCCCGGCGAGAAAGACGAAGGAGTTGTTCGACGAAGGCACGGGTACTGCTGAAACGGCGGACATCAGCGCGTCGAATGCGTCGCGACGATCGGCGGGAAGGCTGCTGAGGTATTCGGTCAGGTTGCTCGCTGCGGGCAAGATGGCGCTCCTATCGCTGATCGTGTGATGCGACCATCTTGGCGTATGGCCGTGTCGTGGAGTGCCGCGGCCTCGGAGCTGCCTCGCTAACTGAGGACATCTTTGGCGAGAGCCGCTGCAGCCCCTCGACGGATCGCGGATCGAACGAGCCGCCTCCGACAATGTCCTCAGTTAGCGCGGCGGCAGCGGGAGGATCGACACGGTTGGCAGAGGTCGCGCTTCAACTCAGGAGATCTCGACCCCTCGTGCACGAAAAGACCGTTTCCGCCCGATTCCTCCTGAGTAAGAGCAGCGAGCCGCTACTCGACCTTCAGCTGGCGGCCCGAGCTAAGTCAGCACGATGTCGACGACGCGCCGCCGAGAGGAGCCGCCAGCCCGGCGAGTCCGCCCGTTCGTGCTGACTTAGGTGCGGCCAGGCTCACTCGTGGCGAGCGGGCGGCAGCAGCCCGATGTCACTATGGAGCGATGGAGCCTCTCATCCGTGCCGCGACTGATGCGGATGCCAGCGAACTGGCGTCGCTCAGTCTCATCGTGTGGGACGAGGCGTACGGAGACCTCATCGATCCGGCAGTATTGCGCGCGCGCCACGACGAGCCTGCGGATTCTCGCGCTGCGCGTTGGTCGACGCGCGTAGAAAACGAGAATGTGCTCGTTGCGGTCGAGGATGGCGCAATCGTCGGCTTCGTCCGAGTCACAGACAGACCGAAGCTGGAACTCCTCTCGCTCTACACGCGGAGAAGTCACTGGCGATCGGGGCTCGGAACTCGATTGCTGAACGAGAGTCTGCAGGGAGCGGCCGCCGAGTTGTGGGTGTTCGAGAGCAACGCACGAGCACTGCGCTTCTACGAGCACCACGGATTTCGTCTCGACGGACAGCGGCGTGACGACCAGCCCTACGGGTTCGAGGTGCACATGGTTCGACCCTGAACGTTGTTGAACAGGATGCTTCGACGGGGGACCAGCGTGTCTTCGACCGCAGGGCGGCGTGGCGACAATCCACCCTGCCCTAGCGAAGTCGGGACTACTCGTCGAGGTCGTCGAGCTCCCTCAAAGCGCGAGCAGCCCGGTCGATCCGATCATTCTCGGGGAAGTCCCACCAGCGGGGCCCGCGCTCGCCCAGGCCGTGCTTCGCCAGGTCAGTGCGCCGTCGCGCGGAGGCCACCGCTTCGTCATCGCCCGCGCGCTTCGCGCTGCGCACTCCCGAGCGGCCCCGGCCGAGATGACTTTTCAGTCGTGCAACCACGCCCTCATCGAGAACGGGGTCTGTGCGACGCCACTTTCGGCCATTGATGACCAGCCAGCGGTCGTCGTCGGCAGACCCCGTCTCAGACACGTTCTTTGCGCGAGAGCGCGACTCTAGGCCGCGATCAACTCGGGCTCGAGCTGCGCGGCCCACGAACCAGAGGGGTTCTCCACGGGAGTCCCATCGGGCTCGGTTCCCTTGTCGGGGTCGATCTCGTCGGGCTTGGGGGTGTGCTCGGGGCGAGGGTCACTCATCGTCTGCTCCTCCTCCGGACGCGGTGTCCTCACCGCTCTCGGGATTGCTTCCGTCGGATGCCGAGCCATCGGGCAGCTCATCGGCATCCGGCTTCTTGGATTCATTCGTCGTCATGTGTGCTCCTTTCCGTCCGCGACGTTACGCCCAGACGCTTGCCCGACGGCAGGGGTTGACGCGCGGTCGACGGGTCAGCGTGAGAGCAGGGCCCGAGCGCTGCGCACGACGAGATCGCGGTCTGTGGTGAGCGCGAACTCGTAGAGCCCCTCCCGATGCCGCGACGTATCGATCTCTCTCGCGGTCAGAGCGGCGGCGTAGTCGGCGGTGAGCAGAACGACATCCCATTCGGCGGCCAGCGGGTCGTCGTCGTCGACCGTCACGCTGCGGGCCGGATGCGGGAGGGCCGCCGACGCGCCGGTCGAGTAGGCCGTCAGCAGGCATCCGGATTCGATCAGACGCTCGTAGCGGAGCCGGGTGTTCTCGCTGATGTTGTCTTCGGCCTGAAAAGTCGAGAGCAGCACGGCCGAGTCGCCGGCCGCCGCGGCCCGTTCCTCGAGCAGGATGCTGACCTGCACGAGCATGGCGCGGTCACCGGTTCGTAAGGCGGTCGTGGCCGAGACGACGCCGAACGGCGTGATCTCGATCGGATCGACCGGCGGCGTCTCGCTGTGTCTGCCCCGACCCGACCGTCGAACGCTGACGCCCGGGGCATCGTGTGCGGTCTCGCTCGGCTTGCCGAAGTGCCAGCCCTGGGCGACGGATGCGCCGAGCGCCCGCGCCCGCGTGATGTGCTCGGCGGTCTCGACGCCCTCGGCCAGAACGAGCGCGCCGCTTCTCTCGGCGTACGAGGCGAGCGCCGTCATCATCGTGGCTGCCGTGCGGTCGGGCTGGCGGCGGATGAGGTCCATGTCGAGCTTCACGATCTCTGGCGCGAGAAGCGGAAGCAGCGCGAGCGAGGCGGGGTCGGCGCCCAGGTCGTCGATGGCGATGAGGTGGCCAGCGGCGCGGAGGGCGGCCGCGGCGGTCAGGAGAGCTCCGGGATCGGCGGTGAGCGCCCGCTCGGTGATTTCGATGACCAGAGGGGGAGCGCTCAGCAGCGGCGCGGTGATGAATCCGTTGACGAGGCTGATCGGCTCGACGTTCACGAACAGCGAGTGAGGTGAGAGCAGGCCTCGTGCCGCCGCGGCACGCAGAGCGGCCTCGATGAAGTACGAATCGAGCTCGTCGGCCTCACCTCTCTCATAGGCATCGTGAAGAAGCCGATCCGGAGCCAGGGGAGCGCCGTTGACGAAGGGGCGGCTGAGCGCCTCATGAGCCACCACGCGACCTGTATCGATATCGACCACGGGCTGGAAATGGGTCGTCAGCCCATCGATACCGAATGTCCGCATACCTCCATTAACGCAGTGCGTCTGCTGAGCGCCTATTCGGGGTTGTCTACCGGAGGTTCGTGTCGATCCACACGTGGATCGCCGCGCGAATCGTCTCGGCGTTGGCCTGTCCGCCGTATGTGGCGGCGAAGCGTGGATCCGTGACGTACAGGTCAGAGAGCCCGGAGTAGGAGTTCTTATCGGGTCGGCGTCCGTTCCAGTGCTCGGCCACCCATGCGTGATGCTGCCCGATCAGGATCTGGAATTCGGCGGAGGTCGGATCGACACCCGACTCGGCGGCCTCGCGGAGCGCGCCGTTCACATCGAGGCTGCGCTCATCGTCTGCCTTGCGCTCATCGTCCGTCATCTGTTCGCGACGCTCGGCGCCGCGTTCCCACGCGTCGTCTCCCCAGCGCTCTCGTACCTCGGTCTCGTACTGGCTCGGGTCGAAGCCAGCGAAGATCTCGTCGATGCTCATGTCTTGGCCTTTCTGTACCGCCTCGAGCGTTTGGCTGACGACGGTGATCTGTTGGGTGGTTCGGTCTCTGCGTTCTTCGAGGAACGCAAGGTGCGATTCGATCGTCTCGACGAGTGATGTCTCGTCGTCGAGAGCGAGGTGGATCGCGGCGAGCGGCAGTTCGAGCGCTCGCAGGGAGAGGATTCTGTAGAGGCGCGACATCTCTGCCTGCCCGTAGAACCGATAGCCGTTGCTCGCCACCCGTGACGGGCGGAGCAGGCCGATCTGTTCGTAGTGTCGAAGCGTGCGGCTGGTGAGCCCGGTCGCCCGGGCCACGTCCTTGATCGGCCACTCCTGCATGGCTAGACCCTCCTGCCTTGCTTTGTTCTTCATGATTGCAACCATTCCAGTTGACGCAACGGCAGAGTCAAGAGCGTGCTTGGGCTAGACCATGCGCCCAGAGCGAACCGCTCTGGGCCCGCGGCCCGCCGAGGCTTAGTGTCTGAATCACCACGCATCCGAGAGGACCCATCATGCAGCTGCTCTTCGTACACGGCGCACTCGTTCGCGACGGAGCCTGGTGGTGGCAACCTGCAGCCGACCTGCTCGAACGGCGCACCGGCATCCGGAGTCGCGCCGTGGCGCTGCCGTCGTGTGGCGAGGGCGCGCCCGGCGGTGCGGGCAGCGAATCGGATGCCGCGGGCGGGCTGGTCGCAGACGCCGCGGCTCTGCGCCGCGAGCTCGACGACACCGACGAGGCGATCGTGGTGGGCCACTCCTACGGCGGAACCGTCATCGCCGAGGCGGGAGCGCATCCGGCCGTGAGGAGCCTGCTCTACATCTCGTCGTACCTGCCTGACATCGGCCAGGCGCAGGGTGCGATCATGAGCGGCGAGGCGGATCCGGTGGCGATCCAAGACAACGGCGACGGCACGCTCGGCGTCTCAGGCTACGACGCCGCCTCGTTCGGCGCGCGTTTCATGCAGGATGCCGATGCCGCCACCCAGCGTGAGGCTTGGAAGCGCGTCACGGCTCAGGATGCGCGGGCGTTCGTGACTCCGACGACGGCGGCCGGATGGCAGGGAGTCGATTCGACCTATCTCGTGTGCGGCGAGGATCGCAGTACATCGCTCGAGCTGCAGCGTTTTCACGCCGCGCGGGCCACGCGGTCGGTCGAGGTGCCGACGGGGCACCACCCGTTCATAACCCGACCAGACCTCGTCGTCGACGAGCTGGTCAAGCAGGCCCAGCGGACGCCAGGGCCTGCTTAAGGGTCGCGTTTGCTGTGACCCATTCCTCGGGATCCTCGTCTTCCCACAGCTCGGTCAGCTCGCTGTCGGAAGAGGTGGCGGCGGTCAGCGCGTCGAGCGCCAGAGCCACGAGGTCGGCGTCGGGGCGACCGGCTCGCTGCGCGAACGAAGCCACAGACTCCGTGTAGGCATCCGTCTGCGTCGGGCGGTCGAGGCCGTGGGCGACCACCTCGGCGGCCGCGATGGCGATGACCGCATCGTCTGAGTCGACGTCGCTCTCACCTGCGACCGTGGTCAGCGCGTCGCGCACGACCGACCAGTCAGACGCGTCGGCCAGGTCATACGCCCAGTCGCTCGCCGAGTCGCTTCCGAAAGGTTGTCCGCTCCAGGTGCCCATGGCTCCACGATAGATCAGCACCGCTAGTGCGCGGGATAGTCTGGAGGCACTGATGGTCGGAGACGCGTGATGAGTTCGAGGTGGGCGCGAGTCGCGCGCGGGTTCCTCGTCGCCGCCTTCTCGGTCTTCGTGGCCATGTTCTCGCACGCGATCGCCGGCGGTTCTGCTCCGGGAGGCGTCGGCCTGGGGCTCGCCCTCACCTTTGCCACTCTGGCGAGTATCGCGATGGTGGGCAGGCGTCTGAACATGGTGCGCATGACCGCGTCGGTCATCGCGAGCCAGTTCGCCTTCCACCTGCTGTTCTCCGTGGGAGCCTCGACGAGCTCGACGTTTCACCAGGCAGGCCACCATGGCGTGGTCTCGGTGACGACGGGGGCTGCGTCCGGCAGCGGCCTGAGCATGATTCACAGCGACGCCTCGATGTGGGCCTCGCACGCCCTTGCCGCCGTGCTCACCATCGCCTTCCTCTGGCGCGGCGAACGCGCCGTCTGGCGGGTGCTGGCCACGGCATCCCGTCGTCTCTTCGTGGTGCTGATCGGCGCCTTCGTCGTCGTGCCCGTGCGCACGACCGGCGCGGCGCTCGCGGCCGTGCCGGCATCCGTTCGCGCTCTTCGCGACGACCTTGGGGTCGTGCTCTCGGCGCTGCGGCACCGCGGTCCGCCGGTCGGAGTGCTCTCCGCCGTCTCCTCCCTGGTCTAGCTCCGCTTCTGCGAAGCGCGTCTCGGCGGGGCTCGACGGGAGCCGTTCCCCTCGATTCCGCAGATCATCTGCAGCCGGGCACGCGTGAACGCGCGGCTCTCAGCCTTTCGTCCGGCCGCGCAACCAGGAGCATCCGTCGTGACCCAACAGACAGACGTCGACACCACACGAGGCGAGATGACGACGCGCACCGTGTCGCTCGCCCACATCGGCTGGATCGAGATCGTGCTGCTGCTCTGCGTGCCGGGCAGCGTCGCCCTCGCGCTCGCCGGCATGGTCTACACCGGCGCGTTCACGAACATCCTCATGGATCCCGGGGTGCTCACGACCCGAGGCCTGCCCATCGCCCGAGTGGTGCACGATGCCGCGGCCGCCGTGACGATCGGGCTTCTCGTGCTGGCGTCGGTGGCGCTGCCCGGGCAGAAGAAGATACCCGGCGTCGTGAGCTACACGCAGTGGACCGCCGCTCGCTGGGCTGCCCGATCGGCCGCCGTGTGGGCTGCGGCTGCGATCGTGGGTCTCTTTCTCACCGCATCGAATGCCATGGGCCCTGTCTCGTCGTCAGTGTTCACGACCCAGTTCATCTTCTTCGCGACCGAACTCGAGCTCGGCCAGTCGCTGCTCGTGTCGATCGTCTGCATCCTGATCGCCTTCGTCGCCCTGCTGCTGAGCAGGCGCGTGTCGTGGGTGGCCTTCGCGACGGTCATGAGCATCCTGTCGTTGCTGCCCCTGTCGCTGTCGGGCCATGCGGCCGGATCAGACGAGCACGCCAACGCGGTGAACAGTCTGGCGATCCACCTCATCGGCGTCACCGTCTGGGCGGGCGGCCTCACCGCCTTGATTCTGCTGCGGCGACGACTGGGGTCGAGTCTGCCGGTGGTGGTTGCTCGGTACTCGGTGTTGGCCGGGTGGGCGTTCGTCGCGGTCGCGGTGTCGGGCACGATCAACGCGATGCTGCGCCTGTCGTCTCCGGCCGACCTGCTGGGTGGCTACGGCCTGCTGATCCTCATCAAGATCGTGATCCTGGTTCTTCTCGGACTCGCCGGAATCTGGCACCGGCGACGGGTCATCCCGCAGCTCGTGCGGCATCCCGATCGCCCCGGGCTCTTCGCTCGCCTCGCGGTCGCCGAGATCGTGCTGATGGCCGTGGCCATGGGTGTCTCGGTCGCGCTGTCGCGCAGCCAGCCGCCGGTGTCGCAGGAGCCCGTCGGGGCCGGCGACACCCGCCGCGGACTGCTCGGATTCCCGTTTCCCGAGCCCGTCGACACGTGGCGCATGCTCACCTCGGTGCACGTGGACTGGCTCTTCCTCTCGGCCGGCGTCGTTCTGGCCGGGCTGTACATCGCCGCGGTCGTTCGGCTGCGTCGGCGGGGCGACGCGTGGCCCGTGATGCGCACGGTCAGCTGGGTCGCCGGATGCGTCGGGCTGATCTATACGACCAGTGGCGGCCCCGGGGTCTACGGCGCCGTTCACTTCAGTACGCACATGATCCAGCACATGGGGCTCATGATGTTCGTGCCGCCGCTGCTCGTTCTCGGTGGACCGATCCTGCTCGCCCTGCGGGTTCTGCCGAAGCGGCATGACGGCAGTCGCGGGCCGCGCGAGTGGATCCTCATCATGGTGCACTCCCGCTACCTGAAGGTGCTGTCGTACCCGGCCGTCGCCGGAGTGATCTTCGCCGGCAGCCTGGTGGCGTTCTACTACACCGACTGGTTCCAGTACTCGCTGCAGACCCACCAGGGGCACATCCTCATGTGTCTGCACTTTCTCGCCAGCGGCTACCTGTTCTTCTGGGTGCTCATCGGAGTCGACCCTAGCCCCGACCGGCCGAGCTACCCGCTGCGGCTCATCCTGCTGCTCGCCACGCTGGCGTTCCACGCCTTCTTCGGCCTCGCCATCATGTCGGCCACGAACGTGCTCGCGATCGACTGGTGGCACGCGCTCGGCTACACCGACACTGCGGCGCTGCTCGCCGATCAGCAGGTGGGCGGAGCGATCGCGTGGGGCGCGGGTGAGCTTCCGGTCGTACTGGTCGCCCTGATGGTGGTGCGGCAGTGGGTGGTGTCAGACGAGCGCACGGCGAAGCGCACCGACCGCACGGCAGACCGCGACGGCGACGCCGAACTGCGCGCCTACAACGAGCGACTGCTGAAGATCGGCGACCGCGACCGCCGGAGTGGGGACGCGTAAGGATCGCTTGGCATCGTCGAGACTGGATGCATGACGAACGTTTTCGGGATCGATGTCGCCGCCGAACTGCAGCAGGTCGACAAGCACTGGACTCCTCGGGTCGTGGGTCGAGTGAACGACCAGTACATCAAGGTCGCGAAGCTGCTCGGCGAGCTGGTGTGGCACGCGCACGACCAGGAGGACGAGATGTTTCTCGTGGTCTCGGGGCGTCTTCGCATCCAATTGGAGGGCGGCGACGAGGTCGTGCTCGACCCGGGCCAGTTCTACGTAGTACCCCGCGGGGTGCGGCACAACCCCGTGGCCGAGCAGGAGGTCGAGATCGTGCTCATCGAAACGGTGACCACCGCGCACACGGGCGACGTGGCATCCGAGAGGTCTGTGCCGATCGAGCAGCAGCTGGGGTCGTTCAGCTGACGCGGTCGGAGCTCGTCGCGCCGGTAGTGCCGGTCGCTTCGCGAGTTGCCAGTTCGGTTGACGCGAACTGCCAACACGCGCACTCCAGGTGACCCGAACTGGCAACTCGTTCCGCGGTCATGAGCGGTTACGGTCGCGCTCCCTCGTCGGAACGTGCCCTGCGCAGGAGCGCCGGGGTTGCCGCCACGAACAGGCTCACCGCTGAGCCGAACCCGACGATGACGAGAATGAGGTTGGCGTCGTCGGCGATCACCCCCACCGCAGTGCCGACCGCTGCCGATGCGAGCATTGCTGCGCCGAGCCAGTAGAAGCCCGACCAGAAGAGCCGGCCGAACACGACGAAGTGGAGGCCGACGACCGCCGAGACGAGGGCGATTCTGAACTGATCCAGCCCTGTGGCGGTGAGAATCAGGTTCCCTCCGACGATCGCCAGCACCTCGGCCACGACGATGACGATGTAGGCGCGAGACGAGAACAGGGTGCGGTTGCGGGAGGCGTTGCTTCGGGGGATCCCCGCGTGTCGTTTCAGCGACGCGATGACGATGATGAGGCCGAGCAGCGTCGCACCGAGCTGTGTGCAGAGGGCTGCGACGTGTGGCAGTCCCGACGACCCCCAGAAAGCCCACGCCACGCCGAAGACGCCGGAGACGATCGATCCGATGAGCGCACCCCTGTCGGCCTTCTCGAGGTCGCGACGCACGCGCTGGCGTTCGGGCAGATCATCCATGCGGGGCACGATAACAGTGCGCGCTGGTTGCACGGCGGGGCGTAGCCTTCATCCCATGATCGAACTCCCCGAGCCGCCCCGACTGACCGTGCCGTCGATCGCGCTGAAGACGTCGTATCTCGTCGGCGAACAGGCAGACATGCGGCATCGCGGATCGGATGCGTCGTGGTTGAAGGATGCGAGCCTCGACTTCGACGCCTATGTCGCCGAGCGAACGGGTGTGCGCGAACGCTGGGGTGTCGCGTCCGAGCTGTTCTGGTTCGCATCGGGGGAGTACTACATCGGCTCGCTCGTGATCAGGCACGAGCTCACCGACGACGAAGGCGGCGGCCACATCGGCTACCACGTCGTCTATCCCTGGCAGCGTCAGGGTCACGCGACCCGGATGCTGCGGGAGGCTTTGGTGAAGTGCGCCGGCTTGGGCATCGAGCGGGCATTGCTGACGGTCGCGCCCGAGAACGCCGCGTCGATCGAGGTGGTCCGCCGCAACGGCGGCGTCGAAGACAGCCTCAATAGCGAGGGCGAGATGCGCTTCTGGATCAATACGGGCGCACGGGCTGACGCAGAACCGTCTTGAGCTTTTGTGGCGCCGTTCTGCGGGCGTCGCTCAGATAGACCTCGTGATGCAGCCCGTTGAACGTCAGCCCGTTCTGCGGCAGATACTCGTCATGGAGTCGAGCGAGCGTCGGCCCCTCGTCGTCATACGACCCCACGTGCAGAATCTGGATGCTGCGCCCCTCGTCGAGCGTGATCAGTCGCGTCAGCGTCAGGGCTGGGTTCTGCTTCTTCGTGGCGACCGTCGAGAGGGCGGTCGCGACGTCGTCTGCCGTGATCCACTCGGGCTGATTGATCAGCGCCGTCCACCGCCACGAGTCTTTGGCGCGTGACACGAAGGCGCCGGCGTCATCGGCGGTCCAGAGCGCTTCGAGTGGGCCCACCACGAAGTCACGCCCCTGCGCTTTGCTGGCGAACTTGATCGTGTACGAGGTCGAGAACAGTGCTTCGATGGCTGCGGCGTATGCGGGGGCCGTGTTCGGGTCGCCTTCGCCGTCGACGGCGAGGTAGTTCAGCGGCGGCACCACCACATCGCTGAACGTCGTGGCCGACGGGGAGTAGAGCGCCGCGTGCTCTTTCTTGACGTCGTACTTCTGCATGATCCGCAGACTAACGGCCTTGGGCCGCAGCCGCCACGGAGAGAATGACGAAGGCCCGGGTCGTGGACCCGGGCCTTCGTGGTGACGTGCTGAGTGAGATCAGTGCTCGTCGTAGTGTTCGCCGTGCGCGGCGTGCTTGTGACCGTCGTGGTTGTAGTCGGTGTGGTCGCCGTGCTCGACAGCCTCGTGGCCGCAGTCCGCTCCGTGGGCGTGCTCTTCGACGGTGTGCTCGGCGACGCTCTCGTGCTCGTCGTAGTGGTCGTCGTGCAGCGCGTGGTGGTGGGTGCCGTGCACGTAGTCGGTGTGACCCTCGTGCGCGACGGCCTCGTGGCCGCAGTCCGCTCCGTGGGAGTGCTCGACGACGGTGTGCTCGGCGTGGATCTCAGTGGTGCTCATGTTCTTACTCTTTCTCTTCGGGTGTGTCTTCGGTGACGTGTGCGATCGCGTCGTCTACGACGTGCGCGATGTGGTGGTCGGCGAGCTGGTACTCGGCCTCGCGGCCTATGCGAGAGACGGTGATGATGCCCGCCTGACGCAGCGTCTTGAGGTGCTGCGATACGAGCGGCTGCGACATTCCGCTGAGACCCGTGAGCTCGCCGACCGTGGCCGGCTTGCTCGACAGGAGCCTCAGCAGGATCAGCCGAGACTCCGACCCCAGCACCTTGAAGAGTGCGGCGGTGGCTTCGAGTCCTGCTTCTGCTGCCATGACTCGAGTTCACCACATGTATAAACGAATGACAATGTATTTATGCAATCGATAACGATCGTCATGTCGACTGCGCTAGTCCGGGTGCGTGGCGAGTCGTTGCAGGGCGGACGTGAGTGATGCGCACTCGGTCGTGGTCAGCGTGTTGAAGTAAGCAGCGTCGGCCGATTCGACGTCGCGGGTGGCCGTGTTCGCCAGCTCGACTCCCTGCTTGGTGGGGTGCAAGGCAAAAGCTCGTCTGTCCTCGGGGTGCGGTTCCCGGCGAAGATACCCTTTGGTTTCGAGCGTGCGGAGCACTTGCGAGGTCATCATCACATCGAGTTCGGCGTGCCGCGCGAGATCGCGCTGAGTCACCGGCTGGGTGCGGTCCATCCAGGTGAGCGACGCGAGGAGCACGTATTGAACGTGGGTCAGGTCGTGGGGCGCGAGAGCTGCGCGGATCTGCCTCTGCCACGCGTTACTCGCTCGCCAGAGGGCGAGCCCGGGGCTCGATTGGGCATCCGGATAGTGAGTGTCGAGGTCGCCAGGCATGGTTCTACTCTGAGGGATTTTCCGCCGCAGACAAGAGTTCGGCCATGGCTACCGGGAAGTCGCCGCTGATTTGCGGTCCAAGCGCTGGTCCTACCTCGTCGGAGCCGGGACCGTCGATGAAGAGTGTGTGCGTTACCGTCGTGCCGCCGCCTGGCGCGGGCGTGAGGTCATGTCGAAACGTCAGTTCAAGATCGCCGAAAACCGTTCGGTCGGCATACGTGGTGTCAGTGACCAACGCGACGATCGTCGACTGCATCGGTTCCTGGCCCTGGGGCGTGATCGTGAGCGTCGTTCCGACGGCGAACGGTCCGTGCAGCTCGAAGGAGTCTGAATTGGGGCCGATCGGTGTGCCGGAGTGCAGCTTCGTCAGTGCGCCCCAGACCGCTGATGCGCTGGCGGTCGTCGTCTGCTCGTAGTTCGTGGTCCACATGGCAATCCTCCTAGTAGTAAGTGCGCTTACTATATCACTCCGAGGTGTGTCGGCGGAAGCGGCGGCTGATGGCCCGCAGCCGCGCCGCTATAGCTGGCCCACCGACTTTGTCAACGGTTCAAAACGGCTTCGACGCCTGCCGGTAGAACGGAACAGACGAAGGGATCACCATGAGTTCACGAGCATCCTGGACTGCTCCGCATCTGCCCGACGAGGAGTCGGCGCTGCGGCGGGCCAAGCGCCCCCGCAGCATCCTCGCGGGCCCGTACGGGCATCCGTTTCACGCTTTGATGATCACCGTGCCGATCGGCGCCTGGACTGCGAGCCTGGTGTTCGACATCCTCGCTCTGTTCGGCGTGGAGCCCGAGGCCTTCTCGCTCGCTGCGCAATGGCTGGTCGCGATCGGCATTGTCGGCGCACTGCTGGCCGCTGTCTTCGGCCTCATGGATCTCTCGAAGCTGACGAGCGGCACTAGGGCGCGCCTCATCGCCCTCACTCACATGGTCTTCAACACCATCGCGATTCTGCTCTTCGCGGGCAGCTTCATCGTCAGGCTCACGCAGCCGGATCAGGTGAGCGTCGCCGGGTTCGTGCTGAGTGTCGTCGCCATGCTCTGTGTCGGCTTCTCGGGCTTCTTGGGCGGCGAACTGACCTATCGGTACGGGGTGCGAGTGGCCGACGAGGAAACGCAGCAGCGCGGTTACTGATCGGGCCCGAAGAGATACCCGACGAAGAGATACCCAACGACGAGATACCCAACGAAGAGATACCCAACGAAGAGATAGAGGAAATCGCATGTCAGGCACATCCGTCGTGGTCGTCACCGGCGCATCCAGTGGAATCGGTCGCGCGACCGCCCTCAGATTCGCCGAGGATCGGCACTCGCTCGTCTTGGCGAGCCGTCGCGCGGAGGCGCTCCGCGGGCTCGTCGAGGAATGCGAGGCGCTGGGCGCAACGGCGATCTCCGTGCCGACCGACGTGTCCGACGAGCATGCGGTACAGGCCCTCGGCCGAGCGGCAGAGGAGCATTTCGGTCGAATCGACGTGTGGGCGAACGTTGCGGGCACATCGGTCTTCGGCACGTTCACCGAGGTGCCGCTGACAGACTTCCGCCGGGTCATCGACGTGAATATGTACGGAGCCGTCTACGGTTCCCGGGTTGCGCTCGATGTGTTCACTCGGCAGGGTCACGGAGTGCTCATCAACGTCTCGTCGATACTCGGCGAGGTTCCCCAGCCCTATACGGCCGCCTACTGCATGTCGAAAGCGGCGATCAATGCGCTGAACGTCACTCTGCGCAGCGAGTCGGCGCTGCAGCGACAGAAGAAGATCCACGTGGTCACGGTGATGCCAGCGACGATCGACACCCCGTTCTTCCGGCACGCCGCCAACTACACGGGTCGGCGACCTCTAGCGATGCCTCCCGTGTACAGCCCGGATCTCGTCGCCCGCAAAATCGTCGCAGCGATGGGGCGCCCGCGACCTGAGATCGTCATCGGCGCGCTCGGCAAGACTCTCGTGCGGCAGCATCGCCGCACGCCGCGACCCGTCGAGGCACAGCTGAGCGCACAGACGGAGGCGATGCAGTTGTCGCACAAGGAGATGGCGCCGTTGACGGCCGGAACCCTCTACGCGACGAACGACGACCCCCGCGATGCTGAGGTGACGGGCGGATGGCACGGCAAGGCTCGCAATACGAAACGCAATCTGCTCGTCGGCGCGTTCGGAGTCGGCCTGCTCGCGCTCGTCGTCAAAAGATCGGGGCGCTCGAACCGCTAGTCGTATCTGCGAAACATGGTGGACAGTATCATCGGTTGCGTCAGTGTCATGCAGAAGAGAAAGCGGATTCATGACGACGCGTTCAAGAGTGCAATCCAGCATGCTCGCCGCGGCTGCGGCAATCCTGATGACGGCCGTGCTGAGCGGATGCGGCAGCTCCGTTGATGAGGCAACCACCGGTTCGTCCGGGGCCGGTTCGGGCGTCGGCCCGTCGGAGACGAGGGCGCCGGAGGACGCAACCGCCTCCGCGCCGGGCGCGGACGAAGGATTTCCCAGCTGCGATGAGGTCAAGGTAGCGCTCGGCCCAGAGGTGGCCGGTCTGATCGAGATCGCGGCCAGTGAGAACGGGGTGTCGACGGGTTCGACCGGTCCGGCACTCGGCTGCGTCTGGTACACGCCAGAGACCGACGCCTCGAATATCAACATCGACGAGTACGGCAGCATCTCCGTTGGAGTCTCGAGAGATCCGTCTTACACGAAAGAAAGCATGGAGCCCCTGGGATGGATCATTGAGGATCCGCGCGTGTCTGCAGCTGGTGCGTGGGCCCTGAAGGTCGGTGGCGAATACGACCCGTCGGCCCAGGTCGACGTGACCGGAGTGCAGGTGGTGCGCGATGGCGTGGTTGTCGTGTTCACCTCGTCGGGCGTGGGGTTGCAGGATGTGCCGCAGCTGTCGTCGCTGACAAACGAGTGGGCATTGGCCGGTGGCGTCGCTGTTCTCGACCTTATGGACTGATTCACCTGAACTCGGCGCCGACGAGTATTGCTCCCCGGTTGGGGCTGTAGCGGCTAGCGTGGCCGATTCGCGCTATCGACCGTGTCTCACCGATTACATTTGTCAAGCAACCTGAAACGCTACCGATTCCGAATATTTAATAAGTGCTGCGCCAAATGAGACATCATTATTCGGCTGAAACGCATCGGTTACGAAGAACCGGCACGATTATCATCGTCGATCCGCACAAGGCGCGTCCGACAACGACGATGGGAGAGCGCGATGCTCGTAGGAATTCCGGCGGAGATCAAGAACAACGAGAACCGGGTGGCGATCACGCCGGCCGGAGTCGACGCGCTGGTGCGTCGAGGCCACGAAGTGGTGGTGCAAGCGGGCGCTGGACTCGGCTCGCGAATCTCGGACGAGGACTTCGCCGAGGCGGGCGCCACGATCGTCGCCGACGCCGACAGCGTCTGGAGTATTGCCGACCTGCTCCTCAAGGTGAAAGAACCAGTCCCCAGCGAGTATGGCCGACTCCGCGCCGATCAGGTGCTGTTCACCTACCTGCACCTCGCCGCCGACCCCGCTCTCACTGACGCGCTCATCTCCTCTGGTACCACCGCCATCGCCTATGAGACCGTTCAACTGCCCGACCGCAGCCTGCCGCTGCTCTCACCGATGAGCGAGGTGGCTGGCCGGCTGGCCGTCACCGTCGGCTCATACCACCTGATGAGCTCATCGGGAGGCCGCGGCACTTTGCTCGGCGGAGTTCCCGGAACCCCGAAAGCGAAGGTCGTGGTGATCGGCGGAGGCGTTGCGGGCGAGCACGCCGCCGCCAACGCGCTCGGCCTCGGCGCCGACGTGACCGTTATCGACATCTCCTTGCCTCGGCTCCGCGCCCTCGAAAATCAGTTCGGTGGACGCATTCAGACCCGTCACTCGACGCAGTTTGCTATCGCCGAGGCCGTCCGCGAGGCCGACCTCGTGATCGGCTCGGTTCTCATTCCGGGGGCCTCGGCGCCGAAGCTCGTCACCGACGAGATGGTTGCCACGATGAAGCCCGGCGCGGTTCTCGTCGACATCGCCATCGACCAGGGCGGATGCTTCGAAGGATCGCACCCGACGACCCATGACCTGCCGATTTTCCCCGTCCACGACGCCGTCTACTACTGCGTCGCCAACATGCCCGGCGCCGTGCCCGAAACGTCTACCCGCGCCCTGACCAACGCGACTCTGCCCTATGTGATAGCTCTCGCCGACAAGGGCTGGGAAGCAGCGATGAGCGACGATGCGGCGCTTGCCAAGGGTCTCAACGTTCAGGCTGGTCGCGTCACCAACGCCAGTGTTGCGAATGCCCTCGGCCTCGATCTCGTGAATTCGTGAACACAACGGTGGGCTAGCCGCGTGAGTAGCATGGTCGTCCCTGCGGCATCGACGACTTATGGGCCGCAAAGATGTTCTGGCCTGGGCGCGACAGACGAGAGGGAACAGCATGCATGTGCTTGACAGAGAGGCTCCTCTGCCAGACAGGGTGGAGGCCTACGCGCCTGGACCAACCGGTGCTGTGGACCTCTATGCGGCGGTAGGGGCGTCGCGTGGTGGGGTGATTCTGCTTCACGGTGGGTTCTGGCGTGCGGCCTACGACCGCACGCACTTGCGGCCCCTCGCGGTCGGGTTGGCGGGCGCCGGCTACGACGTCGCCTTGCCCGAGTATCGGCGTGTGGGCGACACCGGTGGCGGCATTCCGGGCACGGTTGACGACGTGGGAGAGATCCTGCGCTGTGTTCCCCGGATGCTCGGCTGCGCCCGCTCAGACGTCAATATCGTGGGACACTCCGCGGGTGGTCACCTGGCGATGCTCGCCGCTGCGGCCGTTCTCGAGCCGCCCGCCCGCGTTGTATCGCTCGCGGGCGTGCTCGACATCTCTGCCGCGAATGACGCAAAACTCTCGAACCACGCTGTCGCAGACCTCCTCGGCGACCGGACCCCGAGCGACGCTCTGCTCGCGACGATCGACACCATGACCTTGCCTCTCCCTCGCTGCGACATCTTTCTTGTACACGGTGAGAACGACGGTGACGTTCCCGTGGAGTACTCCCGGAGCTACGCCGGCCGGTCTACCTCGATCGCGCTCGATGTGGTCTCGAATAGTGATCACTACAACGTGATCGATCCCGAGTCGGATGCCTTCGCGTCACTCCTGTACGCCCTGAGACCTCGACGTCCAGAAAATTAACCTGCGTCACAAGAACGAAACATTCCATTAACAGTACGATCGTCACAAGCGCGTTATGTTTAAGCACGACGTGATCGAGACGGAGGTCGGGATGCCGACACACGCGGATTTTTGGAATCCCAAAACAGAGTTGATGGAGCGCGACGAACTTGCCTCGCTCCAGCTGACGAAGCTGCGCCACCTCACCGAGTGGGCCAACGAACGCAGTCCCTTCTATCGACGCTCCTTCGCGCGGGCCGGCTTCTCGCCCGACCAGCTTCGGTCGCTGGCCGACATCCAGCGCATCCCCTACCTCACCCGAGACGAGTGGATGGAGAGTCAGGAATCTGCCCCGCCGTTCGGTGAGCTTCCCGTCGCCCCTCACTCCGCCGCCGTTCGGCTCCACACGACAAGCGGCACCTCGGGACGCACTCCGTTGAGGGCGCTCGATACCCGGCGGGATTGGAAGTGGACGAGTGAGATGTGGTGCTACGCGCTGTGGGGAATCGGCATTCGCCCCCACGACATCGGCTATGTCGCCTTCGGGTACGGCTCGTTCATTGGCTTCTGGGGATTGCACAACGGTCTCGAGAAGATCGGCGCCCTGACGATTCCCGGGGGAGCCCAGACGACGGCTGCCCGCGTGAAACAGATCATGGACTTCGGAGCGACGGTCGTGGCCTCAACGCCCACCTATGCTCTTCGTCTCGCCCAGGAGGCGGCTGCACTCGGATACGACCTGGCGGCAAGTCCGGTGCACACCATCGTGCTGTCGGGCGAGCCCGCCGGTTCGATCCCGGCGACCAAGGCGCTTATCGAGGCGCAGTGGGGAGCGAAGGCGTATGACACTGCCGGCATGACCGAGGTGTCGACGATCTTTATGTTCGAGCCGGCAGACCAGCCCGGCGGCTGTCACATCATCGAAGATCACTTCATCGAGGAGGTCATCGACGCCGGTACCGGAGAGGCTGTGCCGTACGGCGAGGCGGGTGAGCGCGTCTGCACGTCGTTCGGTCGCAGCATCATTCCGCTGATCCGATACCGAACCGCCGACCTTGTGGTGAAGATGCCCCACACCCGCGCATCGAGCGGGCGCACATGGGACCTCTATGAGGGCGGCATCATCGGCCGCGTCGATGACATGAAGCTCGTGCGGGGAACGAACGTCTACCCACGAGCTGTCGAGGGGGTAGTCAGAGGCTTCTCGGCAATCGAGGAGTTCCAGATCAAGATCACGCGTGAAGGGATTCGAGATGAGATCACCCTCGTCGTGGAACCGGCAGTCGCAATCGACGACGCGGAGTGGCGCACGATCGAGACCGAGCTCGGCGCCGAGCTCGCCGATACGCATGAAGGGCTGCGGTTCATCATCGAACGTGCTGCCGAAGGATCACTACCCCGCTTCGAGCTGAAGGCAAAACGGCTCACTGACCTGCGTACCCCATGAGGAGCAACGACATGACCACCGACTTGCTGGGCAGACCGCTCACAACGACCGAGGCCGAGATCCTCGGCGTCTACGAAGCGCTGAAAGCGCTCACCCTCCGGATCGATCTCCCGCCCACGACCGCCAGCAACCTCCGGGACGCGCTGGCCAGTACTTCCATCATCGTCACGGGACTGTGCCTCGACTACGAGAACCTGATCGACCATGGCTGCTGACCCTCTGAAGGTGGCCGTCATCGGCGGAGGCCCCGGCGGACTCTACTCCGCCATTCTGCTCAAGAAGGCAGATCCCGCGAGGGAGATCACCGTCTATGAGCGCAACGCGGTCAACGACACGTTCGGATTCGGGGTGGTCTTCTCGCAGGAGACGCTCGACAACCTGGCCGACGCCGACTCTGAGTCCTTCGAGCGAATCGAGCGCCTGTGGCGGCGGTGGTCAGCGATTGACGTGACCATCAACGACTATTCGGAACGTTCAGATGGTCACGCGTTCGCCGCCCTGGCACGAAAGCAGCTCTTGGGGGTGCTTGCCGAGCGTGCCCGAGAGCTCGGCGTTCGGCTTGAGCATCGCACGACGGCACCGTCATTGTCGGAGTTGCAGAGCGACGCGGACCTCGTGATCGCCAGCGACGGAATCAACAGCGCGACGCGATCTGCGCTCGCGGACGAGTTCGGCACGTTGACGGAACTCCGTCCATTCACCTACGCATGGTTCGGCACCGACCGACCCGTCGACTGCTTCACTTTTGTGTTCGTCGACACCGAGCATGGTCGCTTCTGGGCTCACATCTATCCGTACGACGAGTCCCACTCCACATTCCTGGTGGAGACAGATCCCGACACTTGGCGCCGCGCCGGCCTCGACGAATTCGCTGCGAGCGAGCGGACCCCCGGTCAGAGCGACGAGCGATCCATGCGCTTCTGCGAGGAGGTCTTCGCCGACTATTTGGGCGGTCATCGCCTCGTGGGCAACAACTCCGGCTGGCTCAACTTTCGTGACGTCACCAACAAAAGGTGGTCGTCGCAGAACGTTGTGCTCATCGGTGATGCTGCCCATACGGCGCACTTCTCTATCGGGTCGGGAACCAAGCAGGCGCTCGAGGACGCGATCGCTCTCGCAGCGTCGATCGAAGTCGGAGGCACCGTAGTCGAGGCATTGGGCCGGTACGACGCCGAGCGCCGACCGGTCGCGGCGTCGTTGAGGCGTTCGGCGATGACAAGCCTCGAATGGTTCGAGGCTATCGAGAGGTATTCCGATCTCCCAGCGGAGCAGTTCGTCTTCCAGCTCCTGACACGCAGCCAACGAATCACGTACGACAACCTGAAGCTGCGAGACCCTGGGTATGCTGCCCGTGTCGACGAGTGGTTCCACCGGGATCAGATCGAACGGGGAAATGCGGCCAAGCCGGGGACTCCTCCGATGTTCTACCCGTTCACGCTGCGCGGGATGAAGCTGAAGAATCGGATCGTCGTCTCGCCCATGGCGCAGTACTCCGCGGTCGAGGGAATGCCCACGAATTGGCATCTTGTGCATCTCGGGTCGAGGGCGGTCGGCGGCGCCGGGCTCGTCTTGACAGAAATGACCTGCGTGTCGCCCGAGGGTCGAATCACCCCGGGATGCCCGGGGATCTGGACAGATGAGCAGGCAACGGCGTGGAGCGAGATCGTGGAATTCGTCCATGCGAACACCACGGCGAAGATCGGCCTGCAGATCGGCCACGCTGGGCGGAAGGCGGCAACCAAGGTGGGCTGGGAGGGCAACGACGCGCCGCTAGACGAGGGCGCGTGGCCGGTCGTTGCTGCGTCGGCGTTGCCCTATCGCGCCGATTCCCAGATTCCGCACGAACTGACGGTGGATGAGATCGCTCAGATCGTCGGGCAGCACGTCGCGGCCGCGCGGCGAGCTGATGCCGCCGGATTCGACATGATCGAGCTGCACTTCGCCCACGGTTACCTCGTGTCCGGCTTCCTCAGCCCACTTTCGAACAAGCGCACAGACGAGTACGGCGGCAGCCTGCAGAATCGTGCACGTCTCGCGCGGGAGATCGTGACGGCAGTGCGCTCCGCATGGCCCGCGGAGAAGCCGCTCAGCGTGCGATTGAGCGCGACCGATTGGGTCGACGGCGGTATGACGGGAGCCGACTCGGTGCAGATCGCGCGATGGCTCCGCGAACTCGGTGCCGATATCATCGACGTCTCGACTGGACAGACGAGCATCGAGGCCCGGCCCAGCTACGGACGCCTCTACCAGACGCCATACAGCGACCAGATTCGTCACGAGGCGCAAGTCGCCACGATGACGGTCGGCGCCGTCTCGAGTATCGACGACGTGAACACGATCCTCGTGGCTGGTCGTGCCGACCTGTGTTTGTTGGCCCGCCCTCACCTGGTCGACCCCTACTGGACTCTCAACGCGGCCCTCGACATGAAGTGGAAGGACGTGGCGGTCCCTCCGCAGTACCTCAGCGGTCTGAGCGCGCGACGACGGGTGCAGGTGCCGTGAGCGGCGGTGATTCGACGCTCGACGTCGGTGTGAACGACGGCACGTCATCGTCGTTTCTCGCGTCTATCGACGTCCGGCCATCGACATCCCGCAGTTCCGCCGACGTCTACATCGGTCATCCACAATATGTACCGTGGCCGAAAGCCTATGGTGGCGACACCGCGGCTCAGGCAGTGTCCGCGGCGTCACGCACGGTAGACCCCTCTCGTGTAGTGAGTTCCTTTCACGCGTTCTTCGTGTGCCCGGTCGACGTCGGCATCGAGATTGAACACGAGGTCACAAGAATCCGAGACGGGCGGGGCATCTCGACGCGACGTGTGGTGTCATACCAGAACGGTGTCGAGGTGTTCACCGCGATCGTGTCGTTCGTCGATGAGGGGAATTCGCCCGGGGGCGATTTGTTCTCAGAGACCGCGCCGGTGCACACGGCTTCGCCGGAAGAGCTGCCGTCGGCCGGGGAATATCTCTCCGCTACCGGCAACGACGGCCCTGCGGCGAGCTATTGGTCTGCCGGTCGCAGCTTCGATCTGCGCCACGACCCCGCTCCTGTGTACTCCTCGGCGGTCGGAGCCGATCCTTCGCAGATCGTGTGGGTCAGGGCGTCGAGCCATCTGCCTGGAGATCAGCTGACCCAGCGGCTGGCGCTCGCCTATGTGTGCGACTACACGATCCTCGAGCCGTCGCTGCGCGTCCACGGACTCGCCTGGGATGCCCCCGGTCTCGTGACAGCGAGCATCGATCACAGCATGTGGTTCCACCGCCCGGTGAGCCTCAACTCATGGATCATGTATGCGCACGATCCGATCGTCGTTCGCGCTGGGCGTGGCCTGAACCGCGGACGGTTCTTCACAGCCGACGGCATCCACATCGCAACGGTCGTTCAAGAAGGCGTGATCCGAACCCCCGTCCAGAGAGAGGCACCATGACCGACATGACCGACCGCAATGTGAATCCGCCGGAGCTCTGTCCGCCCACCGGTTTCTCCCATGCGACGCGAGCGGGTGACACCATCTATCTCGGGGGCCAGACCGCGATAGATGTCGCGGGGCGCATCGTTGCGGGAGGTATCGTCGAGCAGTTCCAGCAGTCATTTTCCAATGTTCTGACAGCGCTCCGCGCCGCCGGTGGAGTTCCGAGCGATCTGGTTTCGGTCACGATCTACCTGACCGACGTACAGGAGTACCAGCGCCATGGGCGCGAGATCGGACGAGCCTGGCGAGAATTGGCTGGCCCGCACTACCCGGCCATGGCGGGCATCGGAGTGACGGCGCTCTGGCAGCCGGAGGCCCTCATAGAAATCCAGGGTGTTGCTGTGCTCGGCTCCCTGCCCGCTGACGTCGGGCCTGGATCGTGAGGCTTGCCACCGTCGCGCGGGCGAACGGGGAGACGGCTGCTGCCGTGGAGCGGGATGGGCTGTTCCGAGCGCTCCCCGCACCCAGTGTGGATGCGTTGCTGCGCGAAGAGCGGGATGCGATCATCGGCGAGGAGCGAAACGCCCTCGTCGATGTCGACCGGCTGCTCCAGCCGCTTCTCAGGCCCGGCAAGATTATTTGCGTAGGCCTCAACTACCGGTCACACATAATCGAGATGGGCCGAAGCCTTCCGGAGTTCCCTACGCTCTTCGTCAAGTACGCCGACACGCTCATCGGCCCGTCCGCCGATATTGTTCTACCGTCCATTTCTGATCGGGTCGACTGGGAGGGCGAGCTCGCAGTCGTCGTCGGTCGACACCTTCACCGTGCTGATGAGGAGACTTCGGCTGCTGCGATCGCCGGCTACACCGTAGCCAACGATATTTCCCTGCGCGATTGGCAGAACCGCACGACCCAATGGCAGCAGGGCAAGATGTTCGACGCGACGACGCCCCTCGGCCCGGTCCTCGTCACTCCAGACGAGTTCGACCCACGCGACGGCGCTCGGATCCGAACGACCGTCAACGGCGTGCTGATGCAGGATGCATCCGTCTCTGACCTCGTGTTCGACTCGGCGCATCTGCTGTCGTACATCTCGCAGATCACACGGCTCCGACCGGGCGACGTGGTGCTCACCGGCACGCCCGGCGGAGTGGGCGCCGGGCGCACGCCCGAGGCGTACCTCAGTAATGGCGATGTCGTCGAGGTCTCAATCGACGGTATCGGGCACGTGCGCAATCGACTTATCACTACCCCCATCGATACGAAGGAGTATGGCAATGGCGCACGATGACATCCCCGTGGTCACACGGTCGGGCGAAGAGCACAGGGGCACTGGTCAATCCGGCGGCGCTGTGCGTGTGTCGGGCGTGAGCGCACAGCACACCCCGGCCACACGGTTATGGTTCGGGCAGGTCAGCAACGATCCCGGCTACCGCTCTCTGCCCCACCACCATGGCGAGGCCGAGACGGGCGGCTATGTGCTGAGGGGTGTTGCCCGCATCTACTTCGGCGATGGATTCCAAGAATGGCTCGACATGCGCGCGGGCGACTGGGTGTTCGTTCCACCGTTCATGCCGCACGTCGAGGCGAACATGTCGACGACCGAGGAGCTCGTCTGGCTGACCACGCGCACGCCCGAGAACATCGTCGTCAACCTTGACGACGTCGATGACGCGACACTCGAGGGTTACCGCCGCGCTTGAGCCGCGTCGGCTCTGTCGACGACCGATTGCACGTGTGCCCAGGCGCGCTCGTGCAATCGGGCGGACAGCTCACGATAGCTGTCGATGCTGCGCTGGCCCGGCCAATCGGCCGGCAGCAGGTGTGCGGGGAGACCGGGATCGACATACGGCAGGATGCGCCAGTTGTCGATGAGGCTCAGATATGCGACGAATGCATCGCGATCGGTCTCGATCTCGCGGTTCTCGATCTCTGCGACGGCCTCCTGGAATGCCGTGTGCTGTGCCCGCAGCTCGCCGAGATCCCACCAATACGGAATGGCCGTTGGCAGCGAATATGCAACCTTAGGCTCCTCGGTGCGGAACAGTACGGAGTAGACGCGCGCTCCGAGCTCGATCAGGATCTCGTTGACCTCTGGCTGGAGGTAGTCGGGACATAGCCAGAGCGCCGGCTGGACCATGCCGCAGCCTATCCACTGCAAGCGACGCCGCACTTGGTGACGCAGGTCTCGCTGTTCTTCTGGGATGGAGAACGACACGAGGCACCACGCGTCGCCCACGTGCATCTGCTTGACGTCGAAGATACGTCGATCCCCACGCTCGAGCATGCGAACGGAATCAGGGTTGAGACGATAGCCGATCGCCTCCTCGCGCTCGGCGATGAGCAGTTCCTTTTTCTTCAATCTCACAACACCGGTGCGGGTGCGCGCGGCCGGTGTGCCGAGATCCTCCATAAGTTCGACGAGGTCGGAAATCGCGATCCACCCGCCGATGCGCCGCAGATACAGTCCGATGATCGTGCGGAGCAGTGATGTTGTGCTGCCGGGCCGTGCGTCGATGTCATCCAGAATGGTCGACACGGTCCTCCTTCATGGCGTGAATGGTCTCAGTTTGCCACAGCGTCCGCCACGGACAGCAGTCCCGTCAGCGTCTCGGCGTAGCTCGTGCTCAACGGGGAAAGCCCCACCCTGATGCCGTCGGGGGCGCGGAAGTCCGGAACGATGCCGCGAGTCCACAAGCGCTGCGTCACTTCACGGAACGACGGATGCCCGATGGTGATGTGCGAGCCGCGGTTCGCAGAGTCGCGTGTGGTGAGGAGCGTGATGCCCTTCGGTGCCAGCACGGCGTCGTAGACGTCGATCGCGAAGTCAGTAAGGGCGGTGGACTTCTCTCGTATAGCCTGAAGCCCGCACCGCTCTATGAGGTCGAGCATGCCCTGCATCGCGAGCATCCCGACCACGGGCGGCGTGCCGCTGACAAAACGGCGCATTCCGCTTGCCGGTTGATACTCCGAGGCCATAGAGAAGACATCGGCCGCGCCCATCCACCCCCAGATCGGTTGCTCGAGTCGATCGTGAAGACCGGAACGCACATAGGCGAATGCGGGGGAACCGGGGCCGCCGTTCAAATATTTGTATGTGCATCCAACAGCGAGATCGACGCCCCAGGCGTCGAGTTCCATCGGGACCACTCCCGCTGTGTGGCAAAGATCCCAGAGCATCATGGCGCCGGAGGCTTTGACGGTGTCGGTGATCGCCTGCATATCGGCCAGTGCGCCCGATCGATAGTCCACATGACTGAGCACAACGAGGACCGTGTCCGAGGTGAGTGCATCGGCGATGTTCTCGACGGTGACGCCACGCACGGGGTCAGGGTCTACCCATCCGACCGTCAGGCTATGCGCGGTCGCAACACCCTCGACGATGAAACGGTCGGTGGGGAAGTTGCCACGCTCGATGAGAATGCGGGAGCCCGTCGGTGCGTCGTGTACGGCCGCACTGATCAGCTTGTACAGCAGGACTGTCGTCGAGTCGGCTACGACCGTCTGCCCAGATCCCGCGCCGAGCGTGACTCGACCGATTCGATCTCCGAGGCTGAATGGCATCTCCATCCATCCCTCGTCCCAGGATCGGATGAGGCGGGAGCCCCAGTCCTCTGCGACGAAGCGAGCAATGCGGTCGGCGGTTCCACGCACCGGCCTGCCGAGCGAATTTCCGTCGAGATAGGCGTCCACGCCTGAAGCCGGCTCGAACTCTGCGCGAAAAGTCGCGAGAGGGTCGGTGCGATCGAGGGACTCGGCGGTCGCGATCAACCCAGCATCGACATGCCCCGCGGTGGTGGTCGGGGTCGTCATGCGCCGATCTCCGTCCGCACACGGTAGAGCTCGGGGAAGAATGTGAGGCTCAGTGCTCGCTGGAGGAAATCGACACCGCTCGATCCGCCTGTGCCGGTCTTGATGCCGATCGTTCGCATGACCGTGCGCATGTGGCGGAAGCGCCACAGCTGGAAATTGTCCTCGATGTCGACGAGCTCCTCGCACGCCTCATAGAGATCCCAGTATTTCTGGTGGTCCCGGTAGATCTCGAGCAGCACGGGCACGAGTTCGTCGTGCACTCGGTACGGTTCGGTGACATCGCGCTCAAGGATCGAGGTGGGGATGGCGAAGCCCCGCCGCGCGAGGAGGTGCAGGAATTCGTCGTAGAGGCTGGGCGCTTCAAGTTCCGCCACAAGGATGACCTGGTTGGCCGGGTCGGCATCGAAGACCTTGATCATGCCGCGGTTCTTGTTGCCCAGAAGAAACTCGACGGCGCGATACTGCGCCGACTGGAAGCCAGAAGAGCTACCCAGGTCGTTTCGGAACTGCGCATATTCGCTCGGAGTCAGCGTGGCGAGCACCGACCACTGCTGCGTCAACACCTCCTGAATATGCTTCACGCGGGCGAGGCGCTTGAGCGCCTCCCGCAGGTTGTCGTCTCGGAGCAGTGTGCGAGCGGACCGGAACTCGTGAAGCAGGAGCTTCAGCCAGAGTTCCGTGGTCTGGTGCTGGATGATGAACAGCATCTCGTCATGGTGTTCGGGGCTGCTGACCGGTCGCTGCGCCGACAACAGCCGGTCTAGATCAAGGTATCCGCCATAGCTCATGCGGTCGCTGAAGTCAGTGACGACACCGTCCTCGATCGGCCTGAGGTTCTCCGTCATCGTCGGATCCTTCGTTCGTGTGGCGTGTGTGCGTTTGAGTAAAACATATCGCAATTGCTCTGTCCGTCACAAAATCGACATAAATGCTTGCATGATCGTCGTCGACCTGAGAAGCGAAATCAGCCCCGGTGGCAAAAAATTCGGGGGCAATAGTGAGCGATTGAGGTCAAGCCGCGATACTCTCTAGTAGACGCAATGCAAGTTCGTGACGAACGTCACATGTACGAAACATTAGAGAAGCGTCGATGTAACACAGCTCAGCTACCAATGGAGATAGCGGGTCCGCGGGATCCGTAGTCAGGCTCGATCTACTACAAGGAGGTGCCGACGTGATCGCACGCTCGGTTACACGCGGTTCAAGACGCCGCTTTCGTTTGACCGCCGCTTTCGGCGGCGTGGCGGCGCTTTCGCTGCTCGCCGCTGGTTGCGCTTCTGCGTCGCCGGCGGCCGACGCGTCGGCATCGACCGCCGGCGGTGACTTCAGTCAGGAGTTGCACGATCTGCTTCCGGCGAGCATCCAGAAGAGCGGTGTCATCAGCTTCGGTGCCCTCTGGGAGACTCCGCCTGTCATCAGCGTGGATGAGGCCGATCCCAGCAAGCCTGTCGGCATCTCGCCCGACCTTGCGGCGGCGATGGCGAAGGAGCTCGGCGTCGAGGTCGAGTGGCAAAACCTGCAATGGCCGGCACAGCTTCCGGGTCTCCAGTCCGGCACGGTGGACGTACTGTTCGGCCAGGTGAGCATCACGGCCGAGCGCGAGCAGAGCGTTGTCGACCTGATCCCGTTCCAGAGCCGCGGGATGAGCATCCTGCTGCCCGCCGACAACCCCGAAAAGGTCAAAGCGGTGGCCGACATGTGCGGTCTCACCATGGGAGTGCCCATCGGTGCAAGTCAAGCAGCCATCGTGACGAAGATCAGTGCGGCCGCGTGCGAGGCTAACGGCAAGCCGGCTATCAAGATGGCTGACTACCAGGGCGCATCGGCCGCCGTGCAGGCGCTTCGAGCTGGGACCGTCGACGGCTGGTTGGACACCACTACGAACATCGAGGACATCGTCGAAGCCAACGCCGACGTCTTCGACAGCACCACGGTGCCCGACGACGAGATTCCCGCAGAATTCAGCGGCATCGCAGTGGCGAAGGACAACCCTGGGCTGAGCGAGGCGCTCGCTGGTGCGCTCAAGGCCCTTATCGACGACGGCACGTACGGTGATATCTATAAGAAACTGGGCCTCGAGTCCTCTGAGGTGACCTCCGACGAAGTCGTCATCAACCCGCTCACGAAGACACCCGCCGGCGAGAAGGCGGCCAGCTGATGAGCGGGACTGCGCCCGCGGGTGGCGACGAATCCGCCGTGCGGAGCGCCGTCCCGCTAACGCTGAGCGTGCGATGGGGAAGCGGCGTCGGTGCGGAGAACTTCCGCAACGCGGCCGTTCTCGCTGAGGAACTCGGCTTCGACCAGATCTGGACGGGAAACGATCTCTTCCGCCGGTCCGGCGTGATTCCCATGACCCTGGCACTCAACGCCACAACCCGCATCCGTGTGGGTTCGAGTGTGCTGAATCCGGTCAGCATGCATCCGGCGGAGATCGCCGGATTGGCGGCGGCGCTACAGGACTTCTCGGGCGGGCGATTCATCCTCGGAATGGGGGCCGGCTCCGAGATCTTCCTTCGACAGGCCGGGATCGAACCACTGTCGCCGCTCGAGCGACTTCGCCGTGGCATCCGGGCGGTCAGGGTTCTTCTCGACGGGGGATCACCGGCGGACGTACCCGGATCAGGTGATGGTTGGCATCCAGCAGCGAAACTCAAAGACGGGCCGACCCATCCCACGCCTATCTATCTGGGGGTGATGGGGCCGAAGCTTCTGCAGCTGGCGGGCCGAGAGGCAGACGGTGTCATCGCACTTTGTCTGCCGCCCACACGTTTTCACTGGGTCAAAGAACAGGTCGACCTAGGTTCGGCCGGCACTCGATCGATCGATCTTGGATGCGGCTTGTGGGTGTCGATCGACGAAGACCGCGATATCGCGCGCGGTCTGCTCGCCCGATGCGTTGCGCTGTATTCGGGCGCCCTGTCGAAGGACGCCCTCGAGGGCGCGGGTTATGACGTCGAGAAGTTCGACGCTATCCAGAAGCTTGTTACGGCGGGTGAGACCGACGCGGCGATCGCCATGGTCGACGACAAGATGCTCAAGCTCGGGATCGCCGGAAGCGTGAGGGATGTCACTGAGCAATGCCTTGACCTGATCGATCAAGGCGCACGACACATCTCCTTCGGGCACCCCCTGGGAGCGAAACCGATGGAAGCGATTCGCCTGCTTGGCGACAAGGTCCTTCCGATACTGAGAGAGAGCGATCAATGACCACGATGCAGAGTGCTTTTGAAGCGGAATTGATCATGGAGGCGCCGACCGACGCCGACGCGATCCTCCGCAATGTCGACGCGATCCTGCCGATCGTCGCGGCCGAGGCCACCGAGAGCGCCGGGATCGGTCATCTGACCGACACGGCCCACGAAGCCCTGCTGCGGGCGGGCGTGTATCGGGCGGGATTCTCGCGCCGCCGAGGCGGCCCGGAGATGACGCTTGAGCAGCAGACGCTGATGGTGGAGAAGATCGCGACGGTCGATGCCGGCGCCTCGTGGAACGCCGCAATTCTCGCAGCAACCGGTTTCTACGCTGGAAGGCTGGACGACGACGCGTATTCCGAGCTGTATCCGCACATGGACCTGCCAACGTCCGGCTCCTTCCACCCGCGCGGTCGGGCCGACCTCGTGGAAGGCGGATACCGCGTTACAGGCGCGTGGAGCTTCGGCAGTGGCATCCATTCGTCGTCGTACGTGCTCGGTGGCTGCACCGTCTTCGACGGAGACGAGCCCGTTCTCAAAGAGAACGGGGCTCCTCTCGTGATCGGCGCGTGGTTCCGCACGAGCGATGTCGAGATCCTCGACGACTGGCACGTTATCGGCCTCAAGGCGTCCGGCAGCTCGGGATATCGTGTCACGGACCGCTTCGTTCCGCTCGGTCACACATTCGACCGATACTACGAGCCCGACCCGTTCGCCGAACCTTTGAATAAGGTCGTCGACCTGCCCTTCTACAGCATGGCCGGGATAGCCGTCGGCTTGGCACAGCACGCGGTGAACATCGCTCGAGATACGCTCCGCGGCAGTCGGAAGCCCTCGGAGCGGCAGCTGGGTCTGCTCGGTGAGTCCGAGAGCCTTCTCCGGGCGGCCGCGGGTGTTCGCCGTATCGACGAGGCGATCTTCGCCGACGGAGTTCTACCGACCCCCGGCGTGATGGCACGTGGTGATGCTCCTGTCGCCACTGACTTCGCCCGCAAGATCATCGACTATTGCGCCGAGATCGTCGGCTCGCGCCTGATCTTCGAGTCCTTTGCCATGGAGCGCGTCGTGCGCGACCTCGTCGGGCTAACGGCCCACGCATCGACCTGGCGTTCGCGATGGATCGATGTGGGTCGCACGATGATCGAGGAGGTCGCCGAATGAGTCTGCGTACCATAACGGGATCGCAACGGGTCATCCATCACGAAGGGGTCGAGATCGTTCCGGTGCGCCACTGGGGACGTCTCATTCTTGCCGCGCTCGTCGGTCTGCTTCTCGTCGTGGTCGTCTACAGCTTCGCCACCAACCCGAACATCGACTGGTCTATTGTCGGTCGTTTTCTTGTCAGCCCGGCGATCCTCAAGGGGCTATGGGGCACCGTGCAACTCACCTTCTTTTCGATGATCTTCGCGGTGGCTCTCGCCGTGGTCATCGCCGTGATGCGAACCAGTTCCAGCGCTATCCTGCGCGGCTTCGCTGCGGGCTATGTATACATCTTCCGCGGCATACCGCTCATCGTGCTGTTGATCTTTGTGGGCAACCTCGGGCTCTTCTTCAAGGATTTCGCCCTAGGGGTGCCGTTCACCGACATCGTCTTCTTCTCCATCCCGACGAAAGACGTGATGACCCCGTTCGTGGCTGCGGTCGTCGGTCTCTCGCTCGCGGGTTCAGGTTATATGGCCGAGATCGTGCGCGCCGGCCTCCTCTCTGTAGGGCGCGGTCAGCACGAAGCGGCGAAGGCGCTCGGAACAACCCCCGCTATGACCCTGCGCTACATCGTGCTGCCCCAGGCGCTCCGCGTGCTGATTCCTCCGATGGGCAACGAACTCATCGGAATGCTGAAGGCCACCGCGATCGTCTCGGTCATCGCGGGAGGCGACCTTCTCACGATCGCACTCGGTATATCGGGAACGAACTATCGCACGATCGAGCTCCTGATCGTCGCGACAGTCTGGTACCTCCTCGTGATCAGTGTGCTGTCGATCGTTCAGTTCTTCGTGGAGAAACGATCGGCCGAGCGATGAGCGACATCCAGACCAAACCAAGCAACTCTGAGACGGAGGTTCTCGTGTCCGCTGATTCGATGGTGTCGATTCGCGAGGTCGACAAGTGGTTCGATCGAACCCAGGTTCTCTTCGATATCAACCTTGATATCGCATCCGGCGAGACGGTCTGTCTCATCGGGCCGTCCGGCTCGGGCAAGAGCACGCTGTTGCGCTGTGTGAACCATCTCGAGAAGATCACGAGGGGGAGCATCCGCGTCGACGGCTCGCTGCTCGGCTATAGACCGCACAATGGCAAGCTTTATGAATTGCGTGAGAAGGAGGCTGCAACCCAGCGCCTGGTCACCGGCATGGTATTCCAGCAGTTCAATCTGTTTCAACACATGACCGCGCTCGAGAACGTGACGTTCGCGGCGATCAAGGTGCAGCGCCAATCGAAGGCCGATGCCATCGATCGCGGCAAGCGGCTGCTCGCCCGAGTTGGCCTCGACGGCAAGTACGATTCGTATCCGTCCCAGCTGTCGGGTGGCCAACAGCAGCGAGTGGCCATCGCTCGTGCGATGGCGATGAAGCCGAAGGTCATGCTGTTCGACGAGCCGACGAGCGCCCTCGATCCCGAGCTCGTCGGCGAGGTTCTGGCCGTGATGAAGGACGTGGCGGAGACGAGCGGAATGACGCTTATGGTGGTCACCCACGAGATGGGCTTCGCCCGTGAGGTCGCCGACCGGGTGATCTTTATGGATTCGGGACGAATCGTGGAGGTCGGCACGGCATCCGAGGTTCTCGACACCCCCCAGAGCGAACGAACCAGAGCGTTCTTGAGCGCGGTCTTGCGATGAGCAGCGCCGGAGCGCTGGCCGGCCGGGTGGCGCTGGTAACGGGAGCAACCGGAACCATAGGTCAGCGGGTGTGCGCCCAGCTGGCGGATGCCGGTGCTCGCGTGATCGCGCAATACCGGTCGTCGTCGGTCGTCGTCGAGCAGTTCACTGCGGGGACCAGCCACATCGCAGTGCGCGCCGACTTCGCCCAGCCGGACTGGGCAGCGGCGCTGACCGAGGCCGTCGTCCTCGCGGGCCGTGTGGACATCCTCGTCAACTCGGCGCATCCTGCTGCCGGCACGGCGCGAGCCGCAGAACAGTCCGTCGATCTGCTTCGCGCCCACCTGGAGGCTGTCGTGCTTCACTCGGAGTTGTGCGCGCTTGTGGTGCCGGGCATGCGCAGGCTCGGCTGGGGTCGGATCGTTTTCGTCTCCGGCGCCCTCACGGTACGACCTGCCGAAGGGCGAGCCGCGTACGCCGCTGCGAAGTCCGCGGCTGAGACGCTCACCCGATACCTCGCGTGGGAGGAGGGACGCGCCGGGATCAACGCCAACATCGTCGCGCCTGGCCGCGTCGTCGACCCTCTGGAGCCCGAGCCGGAACTCTTGCCGGAATGGGCCGAGTTGGCGCGCGACCTCGTCGGACGCACGTCGCTTGGTCGCTTTCCGACGCCCGACGAGGTCGCTCATGCCGTAGTCGCCCTCGCTCGCCCGGAGTCGTCTGTCATCACGGGCCAGACGGTGCGGGTAACCGGAGGGGAAGCGCTGTGGTCATAACAGACCCTGCGGTCGCCGCGGCGCTCTCGCCGGGAAGCCCGAGGATCCGCTGCACGGTCGTGCGCGTTGACGTTCCGCGAAGCGGGATGGTCGTCGGGGATTGGTTCGAGTTTCTGGGCAGTCAACTGGTGATCCCGTCTGGCAGGTCGGTCAGTCCCGGAGCAATCGCCGCCGTCGCGACCGTGGTGACTCTTCGTCAGTCCGATCTTCCCGCCGATAGCTGGTTCGTGCGTAAGCCGTATATCTGCGGGCCAGATGCCGAAGAGAACCTCGTGATGAAGATCGAAGCGATTCCCGTCAGCGGGGCAGCCTGATGGCGCGGGGTCTCCGCTGCGTCGTCGAGTCCATGAACTATTCGGCGTGCGGTCATGTGCCCGGCGACGCATTCGAACTGGATGAGGCCGGCGTGAGGATCGACAGCTCGACCGGCGGGTTCTGTTTCTTCGCCGTATCGTCGCTGCTTCCCCTCCTGACCGAGCGCCTCGGCAGCGATGACGTCGACGAGTGGTTGGCCTCTCGCCCCATGATGATGTGCCCAGACCCCCCAGAAGGCCTACGTATACGCGTCGAGGCACTCTCAACGAATAAGGAAACGGACCGATGACATTCAGCCCCACAACGCGCCTGGCCCCCGAGCCGAGCGTCCTGCGAAGCACATTCGCGGGATTCCCATCCGGTGTCGCCGCAATCGCCGCACAGGTCGATGGAGTGGACGAGGTGGTAATCGCCTCGTCGTTCACCGTCGGTGTATCGCTCGAACCGCCCCTCGTGCTCTTCGCCATCAAGAACTCGTCCACTTCCTGGCCCCGTCTGAAGCACGCGCCGATGATCGGTGTGTCTGTACTTGGTGCCGAGCAGGAGGCGATCTGTCGCCAGCTGGCATCAGCCCCCGTCGGCGAGCGCTTCACGGGCATCGAATCGCATCATGCGTCGACCGGCTCGATCTTCGTGCGCTCCGCACCTGTCTGGCTCGAGTGCCGCATCTGGAACGAGATTCCGGCCGGCGATCACACCATCGTCATCCTCGAAATCGACGGACTGTTCCGCGACGAGAGTGTCGAGCCACTCGTCTTCCACAGTTCCACGTTCCGTCGCCTCGAGCCGCTCAGCTCATGACGAGCATTCTGGTGCACGGTGCGATCCGACTTCGCGAGGGTGAGGTGGAACGGGTACGAACTCTGGCCCGTGCGTTCGTCGACGAAGTACATCGCGAATCCGGCTGCGTTGCGTATGAGCTGTCGTGGGACAATGCCGATCCGCACGTGTTGCGCCTGCTCGAAGAATGGGAGTCGGCGGATGCATACGAGGTTCATCGCGCGCAGCCACACGTCGCTCGGTGGGGAGCGACCATGCTCGAGGTGCAGGATTCACCCATGGTCGCCGCGAAGTTCATCGCTACCTCGTACGTCTCGTGATCCCGCGCGAGCATCTCCTCGAGACCATTGAACCGGAGGCGCTGTCGCAGTGGTATCGTCCGGCGCAGCGCATTCGCGTGGGCATTCTGCTGCTCGGCGATGCGCTTCAGGGGGGTGAGGGCTTCGTGGACGACGCCTTGCGAACAGCGGGACATGAGCCGCTGCGGCGGAAGGCGCGGCTCCAGCCACGATCCGGGGAGCACTCCGTGCGGTTCGAGGACGCCGTCGAATTCGTGCAATTGTACGGACACGAGTATGCGCTCTGCGTTGCGACGTCGTGGCTGCCCGTCCGAGGGCGGGAAGTCGAGCTCGTAGAGGTTCTGCATGAGGCAGGTTGCGTCGTGGTGTGGGAAACGAAGAGCGACGACATCCCTCGTGGTGTCACGGACTGGGGCGTTGACGCCCTGATGGAGGTATCGGAATGACCCTACGAATCGGGTACAAGGCAAGTGCAGAGCAGTTCACACCGCGCGAACTCGTGGAATTGGCCGTCGCCGCGGAGGTGCACGGATTCGAATCGGCCTTCGTCAGCGACCACTTCCAGCCATGGCGGCATACCGGTGGTCACGCACCGTTCTCGCTCGCCTGGCTTGCGGCAGCTGGAGAACGCACATCGACGCTCGTACTCGGCACGAGCGTGATGACTCCCACCTTCCGCTACAACCCCGCCGTGCTCGCTCAGGCCTTTGCGACGCTCGGCTGCCTCTATCCTCGTCGCATCATTGCGGGCTTTGGCACGGGGGAGGCATTGAACGAGATCGCCACCGGGTTTCGTGGGGCCGGCGAACAGGAATGGCCGGAGTTTCGTGAACGCTTTGCTCGACTGCGTGAGGCCGTCCGGCTCATGCGGGAACTCTGGAGCGGCGAGAGGATCTCGTTCGACGGGGACTACTACTCGACGCACGATGCGTCGATCTATGACCGGCCGGATGACGCCGTCCCCGTATACATCGCGGCCGGCGGTCCGGTGATGGCGAAGTACGCGGGGCGCACCGGGGACGGGATGATCTGCACGTCGGGCAAGGGATGGGACCTCTACGAAGAGCGCCTGCTTCCAGCGCTTGCCGAAGGCTCCGCGGCCGCCTCGCGAGGAAGCGACAACGTCGATCGAATGATCGAGATCAAGGTCTCGTACGCTCGCACTCAGGAGGAAGCGCTTGCCAATACCCGGTTCTGGTCGCCGCTCTCGTTGACGGCTGAGCAGAAGCACTCGATCACGGATCCCGTCGAGATGGAACGCGCGGCAGACGCGCTTCCGGTCGAGCAGGTGGCGAAAAGGTGGATCGTTGGCTGCGACGCCGACGAGGTTGTGGCGCAGATCGGCCGCTACGTGGATGTCGGCTTCACGCATCTCGTGTTGCACGCGCCAGGGCACGACCAACGCGGATTCATGCGCCTGTTCGAGACAGATCTCCTCCCTCGGCTGCGGGCGACGACGTGAGAGGCATCGGACTGAGAGATCCTCGCAACTAGCGCAAAGGTCGGAAGAGCCGTGACAATTCGATTCCCAGGGGGCAACGCTGCCGGCTCTTTCTCGTCGTCAGTTCATCGCGGCTGTCACTGTGGTGGCGGCTGCCCACTCGGTGTCTGCCGACGTGCTGGGCGCGGCCCACGCGGGCGGAGCGTCTGGCGCCGTAATCGACCCCATCGCCACGGCAGCCGAGCGAGTGCCCAGCACCCTCGACCAGACGATCCTTCAGGGCGCGGTGCAGAAGAGCTCGTACCGAACACTCGACTTCGGTCTGGGGCTCCGCGTTCCATCCGGTAGGGCCGCGCCCGCCTCTCGGCGCTGTTTGCTGTGGACGCTAATCGCTGGGAGTGCACACGGCCGTCGCGAGGCAAGCAGCGTGCCGTACTTCTCTTCACTCGTCGTCGAGCAGCATGCCGACCGAGGTCGCGCAGGTGTCGCCGCGCCAGGCTTCGATGCCCTCGCGAATGGCGAAGCCCGCGATCACGAGCCCTGCCACCGCGTCTGCCCACCACCAGCCGAAGAGGCTGTTCAGCACGAGGCCCACGAGCACGGCCGCCGACAGGTAGGTGCAGATCAGTGTCTGCTTCGAGTCTGCGACCGCCGTCGCCGACCCCAGCTCGCGGCCCGCGCGCCGCTCGGCCAGCGATAGAAAGGGCATGATCACCACGCTCAGGGCCGTGATGACGATGCCGAGCGGGGAGTGCCCCACCTGCTCAGAGCCGACGAGGGCGGCGACCGACGAGACAGTGACGTAGGCGGCCAGGGCGAAGAACGCCACCGCGATCACCCTGAGCGTGCCCTTCTCCCAGCGTTCGGGATCGCGTCGAGTGAACTGCCAGGCGACGGCGGCCGCCGACAACACCTCGATCACGGAGTCGAGCCCGAAGGCGATGAGCGCCGTCGACGACGCGAGGGTGCCGGCGGTGATGGCGACGATCGCCTCGACCACGTTGTACGCGATCGTCGCTCCGACGATCAGCCGGATGCGCCGCTCGAGCAGCCGTCGTCTCTCGAGAACCGCAACGGGTGCGGCCGTCATGCGCACACGCATCCGGGGCCGTCGCAGCAGTCGGGCTCGACGAACAGAACGACCCTCAGCAGCGCGTCGAGGGCGGGCGCAAGATGTTCGTTGGCCAATCGGTAGGCGGTGCGTCGCCCCTCGGGCAGCGCTTCGACCAGGCCGCACCCGCGAAGGCACGCGAGTTGATTCGACATGACCTGCCGCGAGACCTCGAGTCGGTCTGCCAGATCCGACGGGTAGGCGGGTGCCTCGCGCAGGGCCAGCAGGATGCCCGCTCGGGTCGGATCGCCGAGGGCATGACCCAGCCGCGAGAGTGCTGCGGTGTGCGAGAGCGTTGCAGTGGCTGTCGGCATGTCCCGATAGTACAGCAGATGCTGAACTATCGAGTCGATGCCCGAAGGTCAACGACCGACGAGTCCCAGATGCTGCTCGTTGTACCGCTCGCCCTGCACGCCGAGCCGCGCGGCGATGCTGTCGAGGGCGGCGACGTCATCTGCAGACAGCGCGGCCTCGGTCGAACCGGCGTTCTCGATGACGCGTTGGATTCGTCGTGTGCCGGGGATAGGCACGATCCACGGTTTCTGAGCGAGCAGCCAGGCGAGCGCGATCTGCGCTGGCGTCGTTCCTCGGTCGGCGGCGAGCCCCGCCACGTGGTCGACGAGGGCCTGGTTCGCTGCGCGGTTCTCTGCTTCGAACCGGGGAATCGTGCCGCGCACGTCTCCGTTGGCGAAGGGTGCGCTCGTGTCGATCGTTCCGGTGAAGAAACCCTTGCCGAGCGGGCTGAAGGGCACGAAGCCGATGCCGAGCTCCTCGAGCACGGGCAAAACCTCGGGCTCCGGATCTCTCGTCCACAGCGAGTACTCGCTCTGAATGGCGGTCACGGGAAAGACGGTGTGCGCCCGCCGGATGGTCGAGGCAGACGGCTCCGACAGCCCGAAGTGCCGCACCTTTCCAGCCTTCACCAGCTCGCCCACAGTGCCGGCGACGTCTTCGATGGGAACGTCGGGGTCGACCCGGTGCTGGTAGAAGAGGTCGATAACATCGGTGCGGAGACGGCGAAGCGACGCGTCGGCGACCGCGCGGATCTGCTCGGGTCTACTGTCGAGTCCCTCGGATCGGCCGTTCTGGATGTTCCATCCGAACTTGGTCGCGATGACCACCTGGTCGCGCAGGGGCTCCAGGGCCTCGCCCACCAGTTCCTCGTTGTCGTAAGGGCCGTACACCTCGGCCGTGTCGAAGAAGGTGATCTGCTGATCGACCGCGCCGCGCAGCACCTCGATCATCTCGTCGCGGCTGCCGGGGTTGGGGCCGTAGCTCTGCGACATGCCCATGCAGCCCAGGCCGATAGCCGACACTGTGAGTCCTTGGCCGAGGGTGCGTGTGTGCATGGATCTCCCGCTTTCTCTCTGAGCTGTGCGACCATTCTGTCTCTGTGGGGCATCCGGTGGTCGCATATCGACCTAACTCGGCGCCGTTGGGTCGATTCGTGACAGACGGATGCGCTCTCGATAGCGGATGCCGCCGCAGCGCCTTCACGCTCCAACCTGTTATTCCGGAGAACTCGCCGATCTTCATCATGAGTCCAGCATCGCGGCTCCTCCAAGGGCAGGGTCAATTCGTGGACGAGAAATCGTCTCGAGGCCTTGCCTCCCGGGAACCGATTGATGCCTCGGCGATCACGTCGAACTAGTCGCCCTTTCTCGGCTCGCGCCGCGCACTGAGCCTTTCGCTAGCCAGCAAAGCACTGGCACTCTCGGTGTCGCCGGCGGCGATCGAACTCCGCTCGACCACGGGCATCTCGATCAGTCGTTCGCCCGGCGCGGCCTCTGAGAGGAGGAGTTGCACGGCCCGACGGCCCATTGCCTCGTGTGGCAGCCCGATCGTTGTGAGCCCTGGGCGGAGGTAGGCAGCGAGCTCGTCGTTGTCGAACGAGACGATCGAGATGTCGCGGCCGACCGTGAGTCCGCGCTCCTGGCACGCTTGGTAGGCGCCGAAGGCCAGCCGGTCGTTCATGCACAACAACGAGGTCACATCGGTGCGCCTGTCGAGCAGCTCTGCGGTGAGGCGGTAGCCGTTCTCGGGCTCCCACTCCCAGCACGACTCCTCGGTGATCAGACTCAAGCCGAGTTCTGCGAACTCCGACCGCAGTCCGTGAACCCGTCGGGCGACGGTTGCCGAGCGGAAGAGGTCGTCCTCGACTTCATCGTTCTGGCCGATCAAGGCGATACCGTCGGTGTGTCCGGCGGCGACGAGCAGGTCGACGGCGCTTCTGCCACCCGCTTCTTCGTCGGGAAGCACCGACAGCCCGAATTGGGGACTGGTCGCGTTGAGCATAACGACGCGGGTGGACTCGGGGAGCGAGGGCATAACGAGCTCTCGAGCGCGCATTGTGGCGAAGACGATGCCGTCGACCTGGCGATCCAGCACCGCCCCCACGGCCTCCTCCTGTCGAGCGGGGTCTCCGCCCGTCTCGAGAACGAGCATCACGTGACCGGCCCGTTCGGCCTCTTCGAGTGAGCCGCGAATGAGTCCGCTCGCGAATCGCGTCGTGGCCACGACATCGGAGATGAAGCCGATCGTGAGGGACCGATCTGTACGGAGCGCTCGGGCGCCCATGTTGGGGCGGTAGCCGAGCTGCGCGACGGCGTCATGCACCCTGCGGTGCGCATCCGCCGAGAATCGTGTGTCGGGCTTGCCGTTGAGAATCAGCGAGGCGGTGGTGGGCGAGGTGCCGGCCAGGCGCGCGACGTCGGCGAGTGTTGCTCTTTTCGAGGCCACGGCGCCCTCCCTCGGCTCAAGCGTAACTGCAGGATAGAACTGGTGTGCTCGCGGGCCTTGACTCTCGCGGGCGATTGAGTAACGATAATGCCCAATGTAGGTAAATGGTTTTACCAACCGTGACAAGTGCACCACATCAGAACTGACCATGACAAAGGAGTCAACAGAATGAGAACACGCCCGCGTGCCGGCCGCACGCTGATCGTTACGGCCGCGGCTGCGACCGTTCTACTCGCCGTTGCCGGATGCGCACCGGGCAGCAGCCCCGCCGCGACCGCACCGATCGGCGATGTCAGCACCGACGCCCCGACCGGTGACATCACCATCAAGATCCAAGACGAGACGGGCTTTCCCGTGACCTCGGATCTGTCCGACGAGTTCACCAAGCAGTATCCGAACGTGAAGTTCGACATCGTGCGCGACAGCTTCCAGAACCTTCTCGCCAACACCCCGCGTCTTCTCGCCAGTGCTGACGCGCCCGACCTCATTCGACAGTCGACGCTGGGTACGACGGTGAAAGACGGTCTGCTCACCAACCTCGACCCTTACTACGACGCCTACGGGTGGGACAAGTTCTCTGCAGGCCAGCTGGCCGGCGGCCGAATCACCGACGCAGGCGTTCGCGGGGAAGGATCGCTCTACCAGTTCGGCATCGGATTCAGCGTCACAGGCATCTACATGAACAAGACGATCGCGAGCCAGGTCGGCATCACAGATGCGCCGGCAACGCTCGACGAACTCGAGGCCGACCTCGAGAAGGCGAAGAACGCGGGAGTCCTGCCGATCCAGACGGGGATGCAGGATGGCACCGGCACCTTCGTGTTGCAGGCCCTCATCAACCAGTACGGCGACAAGCAAGACCTGATCGACTGGATGTACAACAAGTCGGGCGCGACGATCGACACGGATGCCGCGCTGAAGGGCACGACGACGTTCCAGGACTGGGCGAAGGCCGGCTATCTTCCCCCCGACGTCAACGCCATCAACTACACGACCATGGTCTCGAACTTCACCTCGGGACAGGGCCTGTTCATGTGGGACGGAAACTGGGACGCCAAGAACGTCGAGACTGGCCTGGGCGCGGGCAACGCCGAGTTCTTCCTGATGCCTCCCGCCGAGGCGGGCAGCAAATACGTGGCCATGGGCGCAGGGAATACCTTCACCATTCCGGCCAAGTCGAAGAATGCGGATGCGACGGCCTTCTTCCTCAACTGGATCGTCACCAATGACAAGGCTCGTCAGATCGTCGTCGACGTCACCGGTTCCTCGCCGGGAGGCGACCCGACACAGGCGCTGCCCACCGTCGAGAAGGGCAGCCTCGTCGAGCAGGCACTGAACAACTCCGCCACGGTCGCCGCAGACGACGGTTTCGTCGACTTCATGGCCAACTCCACCGCGGGTATCTATCAGGGGTCTCTTCAGCCGAACGAGCAGTTGCTGCTCACCGACAAACTGACACCAGAGGACTTCCTGAAGGCCACGCAGGAGTTCTATGAGAAGGATCTCGCGGCAAAGTGAGCACCGTGAAGCACGACGTCTCGGCCGGGGCAGGGGTCATCACCTCTGCCTCGGCCGGGCCGGCCGCCGCACCTCGACGCCGTCGCAGCCGATTCGCTCGCCGTACCGCTTACATCGGGTGGCTCATGGTGCTGCCCGCCGTCGCTGCGTATGTCGCCTTCGTCGTCTACCCGTTGCTCACCGCGGTTCAATACTCGTTCTACGACTGGAACGGCATCGGCGCGTCGACCTGGGTCGGCATCGACAACTACATCTCGATCTTCACCGACCCCAGTCTTCTCACCCCGATCTTCAACGCGATCATCCTCATCTTCTTCTTCACGGTCATTCCCGTGGTCGTCGGTCTGGTGCTCGCCAACCTGCTGCGCACGATGAAGCAGGGTCCCTTCGCCACGGCATCCCGCACGATTCTCTTTCTGCCTCAGATCGTGCCGCTCGTCGCAGCCGGTATCGCGTGGTCGTGGATGTACGCCCAGGCCGGAACAATCAATTCGATCCTGAATTCGGTGGGACTCGGCTTCATCTCCCGATCCTGGCTCGCCGACTTCTCGACGGCACTGCCCGCAGTCGGACTCATCGGATCGTGGGTCCTGACCGGCCTCTGCACCGTGCTGCTCCTGACCGGTATGGGCAAGATCGACGGGTCGCTCTACGAGGCGGTGCGTCTGGATGGCGCGGGTTGGTTCCGTGAGTTCTTCACGATCACGCTGCCCGGACTCCGTCAGGAGATCGCCGTTCTCACGACGATCACCGTCATCGCAGCACTCGGTACCTTCGACATCATCTACACCACCACGAAGGGCGGTCCGGGAACGTCGACCCTGGTTCCCGGAATCGCGATCTTCAGGCTCGCCTTCGTGCAGAGTCAGGTGGGCTTGGCGTCGGCCTTCGGCGTCGTCCTGCTGATCTTCGTGCTCATCGTGGTTCTGCCCATTCAGCGCCTCTCGAGGGAGCGTGACTCATGATCGTCAATCGCACCGAGGTCGTCGTCGGCCGAATCCTGCTGATCGTTGTCGTCGTGCTGACGCTCCTGCCCTTCGCCAGCATGCTGACGGCGGCCCTGCAGTCTCCCGATCGCATCCCGAACGGATTCTCCTGGCCGTCAGATCCGCACTGGGAGAACTTCGTCACCGCGTTCCAGCTCGGCAACATCGGCACGCTCATGCTGTCGAGCACGTTCATCGTGATCATCGTGGTTCCGGTCGCGCTCCTGTTCTCGACACTGGCCGGCTACGCGCTCGGCAACCTGCGCATTCCGGGAGGTCGCGCTGTTCTCGTCGGCATGGTGGTGGGACTCACGATTCCCTTCGAGGCCATCATCATCCCGCTCTATTACCAATTCACGTCGTACGGGCTCATCAATACCCAGTGGGCGGTGATCATCCCGTTGATTGGCTTATATATGCCGTTCAGTGTGTTCTGGATGCGCGCTCATTTCGTCGGAGTGCCTCGTGAGCTCTCGGAGGCGGCACGCGTCGACGGCGCGAGCATCTGGCAGGAGTTCCGACAGATCCAGCTGCCGCTCGCGTCTCCGGCACTCTCCGCTCTGGGCATCCTGCTGTTCCTCTGGACGTGGAACCAGTTCCTGCTACCGCTCGTCATGGTGGATGACCCCAGCAAGCGCACCATGGCCGGCGCGCTCGGAGCCTTCCAGGGGCAGTACATCGACGCGCTGCCTCTGCTGTTCGCGGCATCGCTGATCGTCATGCTTCCGACGGTGATCGTCTACCTCATCTTCCAGCGACAGTTCATCAAAGCCCTGCTGCAGGGTGCGGTGAAGGGATAGTCGTGACGTTCTCGATTCCCGATTTCTGGGTCTGGGATTTCTGGACCGCCATCGACGGTCCGACGGTGCACCTCTATTACCTCCGTGCGCCGATGTCGCTCGCCGACCCTCACCTGCGGCACCGGAACGCCTCCGTGGGCCACGCGACATCCGTCGACTATGAGAACTGGATCGATCACGGCGTCGTGCTCGAACACGGAATGCCGGGCTCGGCCGACGAATCGGCCACGTGGACGGGGAGCGTGTACCGCGATCCCTCCGGTCTGTGGCGCATGTACTACACCGGTTCTCGGTATCTGCGGGCCGGGGCGGACACGAACGTCGAGACGATCATGCTGGCGACCTCGACCGATCTGAACGAGTGGGTCAAGACCCCGGGCGCAGTGCTGAGCGCTGAGCACCCCTGGTACGAGACGCTGGCCGATCAGACGTGGCGGGAGGAAGCCTGGCGTGATCCCTGGGTGGTACCCGACGTCTCGGGGACAATGTGGCACATGCTCATCACCGCTCGAAGTCGCGATGTGCCGGCCGGGGTCGACCCCGACGACCGAGGCGTGATCGGGCACGCCACGTCTCGGGACCTCGACTCGTGGACCGCGATCGCACCGCTCAGTGCTCCGGGTGCCGGTTTTGCGCACCTCGAGGTGCCCCAACTCGTTCGCATCGACGGCAAGCAGGCGCTCATCTTCTCGTGCGACTCGTCACATCTCGTCGGCGGTCGACGGGGAGGCGCGGGCGGCGTGTGGGCACTGGCCCTGGGTGGGGGCGAACCGTTCTCGGGAGAGCTCCTGAACGTGGCCGATGCTCAGCTCGTCGTCGGTGAGGAACTCTACGCAGGACGGGTCGTCGAGACTCCGACCGGACCGGCTCTTCTCGGTTTCGAGAACGTGGGTCGGAACGGTGAGTTCGTCGGACGCCTCTCTGACCCCTTGCCCCTTCGCTGGACCGACGATGGACGTCTGGTCGCGTACACGACAGAAAGAGTTCGATGACAGACCCCCTTCTCCCCACCGAGGGCTTCGCGTCCGAGGGCTTCGACGCGGTACGTGACGCATTCGAGGCAGCGCTGGCCACCGATACCGACACGGGGGCGGCGCTCTCGATCTGGCGCGACGGCGAACTCGTGGTCGACCTTGCCGGAGGCGCAGCCGACGCATCCGCCGGGGTGCCATTCGGGTTGAACACGCCGAGCGTGGTCTTCTCGTGTACAAAGGGCCTCGCCTCCATCCTGGTCGCGCGTCTCGTGCAAGACGGTCTTCTCGACTACGACGCGCCCGTCGTCGAATACTGGCCCGAGTACGGTGTGGCCGGCAAAGCGAACACCCGGGTCGGCGACGCACTGTCGCACAGGGCGGGGCTGCCGGCGCCGCGACAGGACTGGACCGTCGAGGACCTGATCGACTGGGATCGCGCGACGACGCTGCTCGCCGCGGAGGAGCCGCTATTCGAGCCCGGCTCGGCGTGGGCATATCACGCGATCACCCACGGATGGCTGGCCGGCGAGCTCGTTCACCGCGTTACCGGACTCCTGCCGGGGGAGTACTTCGAGCGTCTGATTTCGGGCCCCTTGGCGGTCGACGCCTGGATCGGTCTGCCCGCGGCGCGGCGCGGCCTGGTGGCGAACATGGTGGTCGGAGACACCCTCGCAACACACGTCGCTGCTCAGCAGAGCGACGTGCGGGCGGGAGCTTCCGTCTGGCCGGTGCGTGCCCTGACCCTCGGAGGCGCCCTGCCATTGGCGTTGGTCGGACCCGACGAGGGATTCAATCGCGCGGATGTGCAGGCGGCTCAGATACCCGGTGCCGGCGGCATCAGTACGGCCCGTGGCCTCGCGAAGATCTGGTCGGCAGTCGTCACCGAGACAGACGGTGTGCGCTTGCTCAGCGACGAGACGCTCTACCGCGCGAGCCGGGTGCGATCCGAAGGCGCCCCCTTCTTCGACTCTCCGGCTCCATGGCCTCGCTGGGGCATGGGCTTTCAGCTCGACTCCGAAGCGAGACGGTACCTGGGTGACTCGAGCGTCGGACACGACGGCGCGGGGGGCCAGGTCGCGTTCGGAGACCCGGACGCGCGCATCGGTTTCGCGTTCATCACGAACCGGATGGAGGCTGTCGACTCGCGCGGCACGGACATCGTCTCGGCCCTCAAGGTCGCCCTCTCCTAGACGGCGTCGACTCTGGACAACCGGGCATAGCGACCGCTGAGCGATACTCTGGACATCTACTCCCGCTGAACGCTGAGCGGTCTGACGCCCCCACCCCAAGGAGACGCCCATGTCGGTCGGCCTGCTCGCCGTCGTCGATGACATTCTGACCGCCGCCCTCAAGGCGAGCGCCAAGACCGCCGGAGTCGTGATCGACGACGCGGCCGTCACCCCGCAGTACGTTCAGGGTCTGACGCCCGCTCGTGAGCTGCCGGTCGTGTGGAAGATCGCGCTCGGAAGCCTCGTCAACAAGTTCGTCATCATCATTCCGATCGCGCTGCTCCTCACCGCCTTCGCGCCGTGGGTGCTGCCGTTCCTGCTGATCATCGGCGGAACGTATCTGTGTTTCGAGGGGGCCGAGAAGGTCACCGAGTGGTTCGGCGCCCACCACGCCGCCGCCGACGAGGAACAGAAGACCGAGAAGAGCCTCGTCTTCGGCGCAATCCGCACCGACCTCATCCTGAGCACCGAGATCATGCTCATCGCGCTCGACAGCCTCGATCCCGACTTCGGCATCTGGCTCACTCTCGGCGCGCTGGTCGTGATCGGCCTTGCTATGACTCTCTTGGTCTACGGCGCCGTCGCTCTGCTGGTGAAGATCGACGACATCGGGCTGCGTTTTATGAAGAGTGACTCTCGTGGCGTGCGCCGCTTCGGCGCCCGGGTCGTGGCCGCAATGCCCGCCGTCTTCCGCGTCATCAGCATCGTGGGCACCGTCGCCATGCTGTGGGTCGGTGGCCACCTGGTGATCACGAATCTGGCTGAGACGTTCTGGCACGGTCCGTACGACCTGCTTCACGTGATCACGCACGCCGTCGAGGCCGCCGGCCCCGTCGTCGTCTGGCTCGCCGACACCGCGGTGTCGTTTGTGTTCGGACTGGTGCTCGGAATGATTATCGTCCTGATCCTCACCGGCATCTCGCGCCTGCGAAACCGCAACCAGCCAGCATCCGTCGCGCACTGACGGGTCGACGAATGCCACGATCTTCGGCGTACTTCTGGCAGCGAGTCCTCCTGCGGCTCCTTGCTGCAGTCGGCATCTGGGGCGGGGCACTGGCGATACTCAGTCTCACGAAAGCGCCTGCGTTCTGGCCGCAGGTGGTGGGCCTTCCCGTGTTCTTCGCCGGCGTGGTCGGAACGATGGTCGTGACGGGCGTATTCGTCATGAGTAAGAACACCGAAGAGCGCGACGTCTTCACCACGCTGAACGGGTATGCCCGCAATCTTCAGCAACGCGATCCCTACAGCGGATCGGTGATCCGCAAGGCGGGTCAGCCGTTTCTCGACGCGGCAACCTTCAGCTCGGTCCTCGTCGAGAGCAAGAACGTCGCAAAGCGCGCTCGATGACCACGGTGACTCATGCCTCCTGAGAGGCTCTCGTTGCTCATCGGCATGGTGGTTATCGTCGTGCCGCTCGTTCTGATTCTGCGTTTCGGGCTGGTGCAGCAGGCGAAGCGATCGAGAGCAGCGCTGCTCGAGAAGGGCGGCCAACTGGGCATCCTGATTGCAGAGACTGACAAGTCCCTGACGCAGGGTCTTCGATCCGCGTATCCCGAATACAGGTCCGGTTCGACCGCGCAGATCGTGCCCTGGCGATTTCTTCTCAGCTGGAATGCCGACGGCGTTCAGTTCTGGGAGATCATCGGCAGGCCGTCGAAGCCGCTGGTTGAGCTGCGCTGGAACCAGATCTCGCTGTCAGTCGCGCGCGTTCGTTTGGAGAAATCCATGCGCATCACCCTGGACATGCAGCTTTCGGGCGGGCCCATTCATGTGCAGATGGCTTTAAGGCATGACCGTCGAGGGATGCCGTACTACTCCATTGACGAGCTCACCACGCTCGTAGTCCAACTCGACGCGGTGGCAAACCGAACCGCTGAACCGGCGGACTAGTCGAGTCTTCAGCCCTGCCAGAGCGCGAGGCAGGCGACGCGGGTCTTCTGCCCCATCCGCGCGAGAAATGGTAGCCCCCTCATTTGCTTGAATCGGATGCACATTGCGCAGTACGGTGGCCGCAGATTACGGCGCCCCAGACCCCGGTGCCGAGGAGTGATCATGGGAAAACTGATCTATGGTGATGCAGAAATCGAGATCGAGTTCGACGATCGCGCGTTAACGCACGTTCAACTCGTCTTGGGCTCCAAGCTTCGGCGCGGAGAGAGTTTCTTCTTCTCGTGGAAAGACGATGTCGCTGTCGGAGACGGCCGATCCAGCATCTGGATCGATCGCGCGATTCCGCTGTACTTCAAGTACTCGGGCAGCAAGGTGCCCGAGATCAATCGAGAGTGGCTCGAACTGCTGACGTCGAGCGCCAACAGCGGTCAAGGCTTCATCTTCATTCAGGAGCCGGGCGGAATCGCGTCCACCCCGAAGGGTCACGTCTAGCGCGGAGTAGGCGCAGATCCCCGACGTGCCGATCTGGCCGTCACAGCGTGAGGCGGCGCTCGACGAGGTCGGTCGCCACGTGCGTAAGTGGCAGGTGATTCGATCGGGCGTAGCGGCGGATGACCTCGAACGCGTCGTCGGGTGCGATAGACCGCTGATGAGCAACGACGCCCTTGGCCTGCTCGATGACGATGCGAGTGTTGAGGGCTCGCTGCAGCTGCTGACGTACGGCGTCCGACTCGCGGATGCGTCGTTCCTGGATGATGCCGATGGTCGCCACGTCGGCGAGTGCCTGCGCCGCGACGACATCGTTCTGCGGCATCGGGCCGACATCGGCTCTCAACAGGTTGAGCGTGCCGATGGTGGAGTCCCGCAGCCGGAGGGGAACAGCTTGAATGGAGAAAAATCCGAGGCTCAGCGCGCTCTGTTGAAAGTCCGACCACTCCGAGGGCGCTTCGCTTATGTCGTCGAGGGACACCGGGCGACCACTCCTGAAGCACTCGATGCATGGGCCCGCTTCGGCTGACAGCTGCATCAGTTCGACCAGGCGGCTGGCCTCGCTGGTTGAGACGACCAGTTCGAGGTCGCCGCTCTCGTCGGAGAGGAGGATGCCGGCGGCCGACACGTCGAAGAGATGCTGACAGCGGTCGACGAGCAATTGGAGGAGATCGACGACGTCGTAGTCGGCGACCAGGGTGTCGGCCAGGGCCGCGAAGGTCTGGACGAGTTGCATCTCTCTCGTGCTGTCTGTCATGACGAGTGCTCGATTCCGTTGGCTCCGAGCGTGAAGCGGATGCGGCCGGCCAGAATGTCGTCGGCGACATCGGCCATCGGGCGCCCGGCTGCGAACGCGTGACCCTGGATGATCAGTGCGGCGTCTTCTGCGGAGATGTTCAATTGGGCCAAGACCATGCCGGTCGCCTGATGGATGAGGCGACGAGCCAGGGGGCGAGCGTGCTCGCCGTCTGCGTCGCCGGTCTCCGCCAGGGCCAGTCGAAGGACGTTTCTCGCAATCAACCCGGCGAGTTGCGTCGCGCGTCGGGTCTGAATCGCTTCGAGTTGAGTCGGTTCGCTCGTGTACATGTCGATGGCACCGATATGAAGATGACCCACGATCATGGGAAAGGCGAAAATCGCCCCTACCTCGTCGTGAACGGCCACGGAGAAGGCTGGCCACACCCGCCCGCCGGCCGCTCGCAAATCCGGCTCCAGAACGGGGCGAGCCAGCGCCAATGCATCCCAGCAGGGGCCTTCGCCGAGATCGAATTGAAGCTCATCGATGCGTGACGCGAGATCGCTCGATGCCGACCAAGTCTCGTTGCCGAGCAGGTCGCCCAGGGTGGAGACGGCCGCGCCGGTGACGGGAAAGAGGTGCACGAAAGACTCCGCGACGTCGGTGAGCGAGGCGGGTTTCAGGTGAAGGGCAGTCAGAAGGGACTCGTACGGTTCGTTGGTCTTCATTCCACACGCCTTCCTGGCTCGGTCTACCTCGTCGAATCCAGCATTCCACGCAGACGCGGAACGCGCACCCCGCGTATCCGGTGCCGGGTGTCAACCGGCAATATTTCGGCGGTGACGGCGAATTAGCGTGGCACTCCACAGACGGGATCAGCGCGACTCAGATACTCGGCACGCTTTCCGCACCAACCCCGAGGAGGGACAACCTCATGACGATTCAATTCACTCCCCACGTCGAGGTCACCTGCGTGCGCGATGGCGGCTGGCGTATCTGCGACGAGCGTATCGAAGAGGGCGACTCGCGCCGACTCATCAGTTATGTCGAACGCGTGGAAGACGACTTCGAGGTGCTCTGGTTGCCGACACTGTCTGTGGAGCACATGCCGTCTCTCGAAGACGCCGTCGCCGCCGCTCGGGCATACTGCGCCGACAACGACGCGGATGGCGAGGTGATGCCGTGACCGACATCGAGATCGTGCCGCCCCGGGTAGCAGGGCAGGGCTTCGCGTTGAAGCATCAGTTCGATTTCTCGGGCATGGACCTGGCCTTTGCCGACATCCTTTATGACAGCTTGGATGAGGCGGAGCACGCGGCAGCTGGAATTATGGCGGCTATAGCCGGGTCGAGTGATTAGAAGGAAGAAGCGCATGCTCGGCAGTTCGACGCTTCTCTCGCAGCCTGACCGAGACGCACGGGCGGAACGGTCCGCCCAGAACGCTTGGTCGGGCGTCTTGTTCGGGGTGGGCACAGTTGCCTTCATCGACGAGGCGGTGTTCCACCAGCTGCTGCACTGGCATCACTTCTACGACAAGGGCACGACGGAGCTCGGGCTGGTGTCAGACGGGTTCTTTCATGCGGTGAGCTGGTTCGCGACGATCGCTGCGTTGTTTCTGCTGGCCGATCTTCGACGCCGCGGCGCGTTGCACTGGGCGCGTTGGGCAGGCGGCGTGCTGACCGGAGCCGGTACTTTTCAGCTCTACGACGGAACCGTGCAACACAAATGGTGGGGTCTGCACCAGATCCGCTATGTGGAGGACCTGCTTCCCTACGATCTGACGTGGAACATCGTCGCCGTCGTGCTGTTCGTCATCGGGGTCGTGCTTCTGGTGCGCACGCGCGCGACGAGAAAACCCTCTCGCGCCGAGTCATGATCGGCGCGCTTCTCACACCTCATCTCGCGCCTCACGCGCACGGAGCGGTGCCCCTCGAGTTCATCGCGATGATGTTCGCGGGGCTCGCCATCATCGCGTACGCCGGGGGTATGGTCGCGTCTCGTCGGGCGGGCCGACCGTGGCCTTTCCACCGCGGGGTGCTGTGGATAGCGGGTGTCGTGGCGGCCACCGTGTCAGTCGTCGGGCCTCTCGCCGCTGTGGCGCACGACAGCTTCGTGGCTCACATGTGGTCACACCTGCTGATCGGAATGCTCGCTCCCGTACTTCTCGTGCTTGCGGCTCCGGTCACCCTGGCGTTGCGCACGCTCGACGTCGTGCCCGCCAGGCGGCTTGCCCGCCTGTTGAAAAGCCGACCGGCGAGATTCGTGGCGCATCCGATCACTGCGACAGTCCTTTCTGCCGGTGGACTGTGGCTGATCTACCTGACTCCGACCTTCGGCTCGATGCAGAGCAACCCGCTGGTGCACCTCCTCGTGCACGCGCACGTCCTGGCGGCCGGCTACCTCTTCACGACGGCGGTGATCGGCCTCGACCCGAGACCGCACCCTGCGACGAAGTGGCTGACGGCGGCGGCTCTCGTTCTCGCGGTCGCGTCGCATGCGGTCTTGGCCAAGTACCTCTATGCGCACCCGCCCGCGGGGGTCGCCGCGAGCGAGGCGCACGAGGGCGCGCGGCTGATGTACTACCTCGGCGGGTGGATCGAGGCTGCTGTGATCGTCATCTTCTGTGCTCAGTGGTACCGAGCCGCGGGGCGCAGCCTCAGTCGAGCAGGCGCTCCTCGCGGCGATCGACTGACGCGGTCGAGGTGATCTGCCCCTGACGTCCGATCGAGGCGACAGTTCGGTTCACTCGAACTGGCAACACGGCGGTTCGAGCTCGCGCATAGTGGCAACACGAGGCCGCTCGCAGGTGGCTCAGGCCGGCTGCCACAACTCGATGCGGTTTCCCTCTGGATCGGTGACCCAGCCGAACCGGCCGACTCCATCCATGTTCTCTACGCGGGAGTCGACGTCGGCGCCTCGGGAGCGAAGCTGTTCGAGCATCGCGTCGAGGTCTGGCACCCGAAAGTTCAGCATCACCTGCTGCTTCGCCGATCCGAAATAGTCGCTGCCTCTCTCGAACGCTGCGAAGACCGTCGGCCCGGACTCCTGCTCCCACGGAGTAGTCGGGTCTACGCCCACGCCGAGATTGTCGCGGTACCAGGCCGTGAGTGCGTCGGGATCAACGCAACGAAGAAAGACGCCGCCGATACCGAGAACCTTTTCCATGCCGCCATACTGCCGCTGGCGGAGACGCTCGTCCAGCGCCAATTCGGGGCGCCAGTTCCACAGGCCCTTGCGTTATCGGCAAGAGTCCATGCCATCAAGCCAATACGCGCTTAGCGTTGAACCATGCTCTCAACACACTCCTCCCCGCAAGCCCCAGCCCTCACCGACCACGCGGATGTCATCGTCGTTGGTGGCGGTGCCGCCGGTCTCGCCGCGGCGATCGCCCTCGCTCGCTCCCGCCGCACCGTGATCGTCGTCGACGCGGGGCAGCCGCGCAACGCTCCCGCGGCGGGGGCGCACAACGTGCTCGGCCACGAGGGCATCCCTCCGCTCGAGCTGCTCTCGAGCGGCCGAACCGAAGCCGAAGCGTACGGCGTTCGCATCCTGAACGGCCTCGTCACCGGCGCATCCGGTGTCGCTGACGCCTTCACGCTCGAGATCGACGGCGGCGCGACCCACCTCTCGGCTCGTCGCGTCATTCTCGCAACGGGGTTGGTCGACGATCTGCCCGACATTCCCGGAGTCAAAGAGGCATGGGGGCACAGCGTTCTGCACTGTCCGTTCTGCCACGGCTGGGAGGTGCGCGACCAGCGCATCGCCGTGATCGGGCGAAACGAGAATGCCATGCATCAGGTGCTGCTGTTCAGTCAGCTCAGCGACGACGTCACGCTGTTTCTGCACGACGCGCCCGAGCCCAGCGACGAGCAGTGGGAGCAGCTCGCCGCGCTCGGCGTACGGGCCGTGACCCCACGGGTGCAGCGGCTCGTCGTCGATGGCGCCCAGGTGCGCGCGGTCGAGGTGGATGGCGGTCGGTCGTTCGAAATGGACGCCGTCGTCGTCGCGCCCGTGTTCCTCGCGCGCACGGAGCTCTTCGAGGCACTCGGAGGGGAGCGCACGATCACCTCGTTCGGCGAGCACGTCGAAGGCGACCCCCGGGGAGTGACCGCCGTGCCGGGCGTTTTCGTCGCCGGCAACACGGGACAGCCCATGGCGATGGTCGCCGCCGCGGCAGCATCGGGGGTCATGGCCGGGGCCGCCGCGCACGGAGACCTCGCGGCCGCAGACCTGGCGCGAGCCGTGGCTCAGAGGGCGCAACCGTTCTCGTCAGCGATGGAGCGGAAAGTCACCGAGGCGGTTCTCGGCGATCGGCGACACGGGATCTGAGGTCAGTTCGCGGCTGCGGTGTAGCGTTCGGCCAGTTCGCCGAACGCCGTCGCCAGCTGCGGGGGTTCGACGACCTCTATCGATGCATCGAACCGTCCGAGCGAGGCGGCCAGCGCTCTCCACGACCACGACCCGGCGGTCAGGCTGCAGCTGTCGCCGCCGAGGTCCTCGACGACTCCATCGCCAGCGAACGGCAGCACGTCGCGCGCGGGCAGGCCGAGAATCACGGTGCCTCGGCACGGCCACGCATTGGCGCTCGCGGAACCTTTGAATCGCGCCGAGACGAACGTGCGCGCATCGCCGCCCGGCACCTCGCGCCGAACGAAGCGCGGCCCGGTCGGCGTGCGTGGTCGGATGCGACCGGCTCGGAAGGCCCGCCAGTCCGCCCTGTCGAGATCCCAGGCCACCAGGTACCAGCGCCCGCTCGCGGTGATGAGGTGGTGCGGTTCGACGCGACGGGGTGGTTGAGGGGCCGCGGCCGCGGCGTCGCCGCCGTCTACTCGGCTCGAGTCCGATCCACTGCTCTCGTAGTCGAAGCGCAGCACCTCGCGCCCGCGCACCGCCGCCGAGAGGGCGATCAGCGCATCCGGTGTCACCGAGACCTTCGCCGACTGGCCCGCCGCCGCTATCGCCTCGAACTCGAGCGCGTCGAGCCTGTGCCGCAACCGCGACGGCATGACCTGCCGAACCGTCGTCAGCGCGCGCAGGGCTGCCTCCTCGACCGCGACACCGCTCACGGCCGCCGCCTTCAGCGCCACGGCCAGCGCGACGACCTGCTCGTCGTCGAACAGTAGCGGCGGCAACTCGCTGCCCGCGTCGAGGCGGTATCCGCCATCCGGCCCCATCGTGGCCTGGATGCTGTAGCCCATCTCGCGCAAGCGATCGACGTCACGGCGCACCGTGCGGTGACTGATGTCGAGTCGCTCTGCGAGCAGGGCTCCCGGCCAGTCGCGCCGGGTCTGCAGCAGAGAAAGCAGCGTGAGGAGTCGCGAGGTCGAGGCCATGTCCCGATCCTAGATCCGGTCTAGGACAGGAACTGGCCTATACCGCTGCGACAGTGGATGTCGTCGGGCAACCGCGCCGGCACCCCCACCGTCAGGAGCAGTCATGAGCATCACCACCACAACCCACCTCAACTTCACAGGTCAGGCGCGCGAGGCGCTCGAGTTCTACCAGTCGGTCTTCGGCGGCAGCATCACGATCGCCAGCTACAGCGACTTCGGCATGCCCGCCGAGGCTCCGGGAGCTCAGAACGTGGTCTTCGGCCAGGTCGAGAGCGAGGCCGGCTTCCGGGTCATGGCCTACGACACCCCGGGGCATGCGGGCGATGCTCCGGATGCCGCTGGCGCGGCCACCGCTGACATCGGAGCCGGTGCGGGACCTCGCCGCGCCGGCACTCACCGCGAGAACGGCATGACCATCACCGATCGGCCGTTCTTCGTGTCGGTGCGCGGCGAGACTCTTGCCGAAGTCGAGGGCTATTGGAGCGCGCTGTCGGTCGGCGCATCCATCGTCGAGCCGCTGGCAGCATCCGCCTGGAGCCCGGGCTTCGGCATGCTCACCGACAGCTTCGGTGTGACCTGGATCCTCGACGTGGCGGCGGCCTATCCAGCTGAGGAGTCGTAGCTGAAGCGCGGTGAGATGTCGCAGATGGCCGGCTGTGCTCGAGTAGCGCGCGCCATCTGCGACATGTCACCTGCTCGTGCGGATGCGTCGCGCATTGATGGCGATGCACGCGAGCACGAGGGCGATGATCCCGGCCGCTGCTGCGACGAGTGCTTCGGAGTCGAGGTGTGTCGAGAGGGACAGCAGAATCCAGGGCAAGACGATGCCCGCCGGACCCCAGGCCACGATCTCTCCCCACGGAGCGCGGTAGCGCAGCGATTCAGCAGCACTCGCCACAAAGAACAGGCTGATTCCGGCGCTGAGGGAGACCGCGGCGCCCGGCGCCAGGTGGTGTCCGGCTTCGGCGACCGCTGTGCCCAGCGCCGACGCAAACAGCGTGATGCCTGCCACCAACAGGAACGGCAGGTACATCACTGTGTCGCGCAGTCCGCCGACGTTCCCGCGCAATTGCAGCCTCTTCAAACCGCTCTCGACAGATGAGGTGGCGTAGGTGAAGTAGAACCAGGCGAGCATCGAGACGGCCGCGAACCCCAGGAGGGCGGCGAGGCCCGACATCGGCGTCCAGTGCGAGTCGAGCTCGGCGATGGTGGTCAAGACCGACTCGCCGAAGACGATCACCACGAGCAGGCCCACGCGTTCGGCGAGGTGATCGACGTCGAGTGCTGTGCGCAGCCAGGCTTGTTCGCCGTTGAGGAAGACGAGCAGCACGACCTCGACCGCCACGGCGGCTACCCACAGTGCGTACTGCCAGGGCGGCGCGACCGCGATCGAGGCCAACCACAGCGCTGCGGGGATGCCGCAGTAAAGCGCCGAGCGCCACCACGGAGCGCCCATCGTGCGGCGATTGATGAGCCACGGCACCGCCCAGATGATCCGGATGACGGCGTTGCCGATCGCGAATGCGCCGGCTCGATCGCCGAGGGCATCCGGAACCGACGCAGCCATCACGCCGATCGAGAGCATGGCGATGGTGACGGAGATCCACATGGTGGCGCCTACACGTGCGCCGAAGAGGTTCATCGTGAGGGTCGCGTTCACCCACGCCCACCAGGCGGCGGCGAGAAAACCGACGAAGACCAGCGCGTCCATCCACGATGGATCGCCGTGCATCGTGTGTGCGATCTGGCCGATGTAGGCCACGATCACGAGGTCGAAGAACAGCTCGAGCCAGTGCACCCGCCGGCTCGTGCCCGCGATCGTCTGTGTCGTCGACATGGCGTACACCTCCGGAGGAAGCAGTGGAGCCGGTGAGGGAATGTATGGCCGAGCATAGACCGTCGATAGCATTCCGCCGAGGCAGGGACTGGCCTAGGTTATGAGTCATGGCAGACACATTCGAACAGGCACAGGCGCGCGTCCTCGCGCTCAACAGCGACGAGCTCCCGTTCGTCTACCAGGCCGCGCCGTATGGCATCCAGGCGGTGTGGAAGTACGCGGATGTGAAGTGGGCGGCGATCACCGCGGCCGGTACCATCGACTCCTCCTACGAACTGCGGGTCACGCTCGACGCCGCCGAAGCGCAGTGGGAGTTCGATGAGACCGACACGCAGAGCGAGTCGAGGATCCGAAGCACGGGCGGGGGCGGATTCAGCATCGGCACCTCGACCTCGACTTTCAAGGGTCGGGAGAGCAAGAAGAGCTTCTCGTTCGGAGTCGGGTCAGCCGCTCGAACCACCGACCGCCAGGGCGCCCACGACGGGTTCACGTACGGATACTCGTTCACGACCGACGAGATCAAGCAGCCGCTGATCGCGGCGCTCGAACAGGGTGGCTGGGAGGCCAAGAAGAAGGGCCTCTTCGGCAAGCTCTTCGGGGGTTGAGTGCCGGGCGCTACACCACACCAGATGCGCCGAGCAGCGCTCCGACCGAATAGGTCGCGATGAGCGCCAAGGCTCCACCGAGCACCACTCGTGTCACCGCGCGGATCCGCGAGCTGCCGCCGATCTGCGCCGAGACGGCGCCCGTGATGGCGAGGGCCACGAGCACGGCGACGAACGTCACCGGCACGCGCCACTCGGGAGGGGGAAGCAGGATCGCCAGCAGGGGCAGGATCGCTCCGATCGTGAAGGCCGCTGCTGAGGCCGCCGCCGCGTGCCAGGGGCTCACCACGTCGCTCTCGTCGATGTTGAGTTCCGCCGACAGGTGCGCCGCGAGGGCGTCGTGCTGGGTGAGTTCGACCGCGACCTGGTGGGCCGTCTCCTCGCTGAGACCCTTCGCTCGGTAGAGTCCAGCGAGTTCCTCGAGCTCTTCCTCCGGCATCTGCTCGAGCTCCTGTCGTTCCTTCGCGATGAGGGCCCGCTCGCTGTCGCTCTGGCTGCTCACCGAGACGTACTCCCCGAGCGCCATAGAGATTGCTCCGCCGACGAGGCCGGCGATGCCCGCGGTGAGGGTGGGCCCAGAGTCGCTCGTGGCGCCGGCGACGCCGACCACAATGGATGCCACGGAGACGATGCCGTCGTTGGCGCCGAGCACCCCGGCCCGAAGCCAGTTGAGTCGCTGGGCGAGGCCGCTGCGGTGCGGCTCATTGTCGTGAGCCGCGACTTCTGTCGCCGCGGGATCGCCGGGGATATCGGTGGACATATCGCCACCTAAGCACTCTCGGTCCGCCCGAACAACGTCGGTAAGCCTCACCACACCGGCATCCGCGCCAGTTCGGTGCATCCGCTCCTAGACGACCAGGCGCGGATCGACCGAACAGGCGCGGATGCCGCTACTCCCGGTTGAGCGTCGGGAGTGCGTCGACGAGGGGCGCGAGTTCGGGCATGTCACGGGCCTCGCTCAGCGCGCGCTCCAACGTCTGCTCATGCACCGGACGAGCGTCCGCGAGCAGCGCCTGGCCCGGCTCGGTCAGCTCGGTGTAGATCCCGCGTCGATCGTCGGCGCACAGTACGCGGGTGAGCAGTCCGCGCTCTTCGAGCCGGTTCACGAGACGCGTCGTGGCGCTGGGGCTGAGAGCCGTGGCGCGGCCGAGCTGCTGCATGCGCATGTGCCAGCCGTGCTGGCGGCTGAGCGCATCCAGAACCGTGTATTCAACGACTGAAAGATTGACGGTCGAGGTGAGCGCTCGCTCGAGTTCGCTCTCGATGAGTCCGTGCAGAGCGGCCAGCGTGCGCCAGCCCTGAGAGCGGATCTCGACGGCGTCGTCTGCGATTCCCATGGTTCCTCCGGTGCTCCGACAAAGTAGTTGCTTGCGCGGCATAAATGCGTGTGCAATGATTTAGCCCGCGCTTGCAACTACTAGCGTACGCGCTCTACCTGAGTGCGTGAAGCCTCATCGAATCGCACACGGAGTCACGCATGCCCCTCGGTCTCATCGCCCTTGCCATCGGAGGGTTCGGAATCGGACTCACCGAGTTCGTCATCATGGGTCTGCTGCCCGAGGTGGCGAGCGAATTCGGTGTCACCGAGGCAGCGGCGGGGTGGCTCATCACCGGCTATGCCCTCAGCGTCGTCGTCGGTGCTCTTGCGATTCCGGCGCTCGTCACTCGCCTGCCGCGCAAGAACGTGCTTATGGGTCTGCTCGTGCTTTTCGTGGCCGGCAACCTCATCTCGGCTGTGGCTCCCAGCTATGAACTGATGCTGTCAGGCAGAGTCGTGGCCGCGCTCTGCCATGGAGCCTTCTTCGGCATCGGTTCGGTCGTTGCGGCCGGCATGGTCGCCCCGAACAAGAAGGCCAGTGCGATCGCCATCATGTTCACGGGCTTGACCGCGGCCAATGTGCTCGGTGTTCCGTTCGGCACGTTCCTCGGTCAGGCTTTCGGATGGCGCTCCACGTTCTGGGCCATCACGGTCATCGGCGTGATCGCGCTCGCCGGCATCCTCGCCCTGGTACCCCGTTCGGCGGGCGCCGCGGCCGACGCCCCGAGCTTGCGCGCAGAGCTCGGTGCCTTCCGCGCCCCTCAAGTCTGGTTCTCGATCGCCATCACCGTGCTCGGCTACGGGGGGATGTTCGGCGCCTTCACCTATATCGCCTACGTGCTCACCGACGTATCGGGCTTCGCCTCGAGCGCCGTTCCATGGCTGCTGGTGCTGTTCGGTGTGGGGCTGTTCATCGGCAACTTCGTGGGCGGCAAGTCCGCAGACAAGGCACTGGATGCGACGCTCATCGTCGTTCTGGCGGCCCTCGCGGTCGTGCTGCTCGCCTTCGCCCTGACGGCCCAGAACCAGCTCGCCACGATCATCGCCCTCTTCCTTATGGGAGGTTTCGGGTTCGCCTCCGTTCCGGCTCTGCAGATGCGCGTGATGCGCTCGGCCGGCTCCGGCGCCGCCACCCTCGTCTCGGGAGCGAACATCGGAGCTTTCAACCTGGGCAACGCTCTCGGCGCGTGGCTCGGCGGACTCGCCATCGCGGCGGGGCTCGGTTACACAGCACCGATCTGGGCGGGAGCGGGGCTCACTCTCCTGGCGCTCGCGGTGGTCATTCCCGCTGCGGCTGCCGTGAAGCGCTCCGCCTCGCCCACGGATGCGGAGGCTGCTGCCCCGGTCCGCGCCGGTTCGGAGCATCCGCTGCCGGTCGATCGGTAGCGAGTGGCCGGAGTTGGCGCCGATACCCACCCTCGACGATGGCGCCTCTCAGTGGGCCTGGCTGCCCAGCTCGATCACGAGCACGCCCACCGCGATCAACGCGATTCCCGCGAGCATGCGGGGCGTGAGCCGTTCTTTGAAGAAGACGCGCGCCCCGACCGCGGTCAGGGCAACACCGGATGCGGCCCAGATTCCGTAGGCGATCCCGACGGGCATGCCGGCAGACAGCGAGAAGGTCAGCAGCGTGAACGCGGTGATGTAGAAGACGGCGACGGGCGCGATCCACTTCGTCTTGCGCAGACCTTCGGATGCGCGGAGCGACATGGTGGCCGCCACTTCGGTGATGATGGCGCCGATGAGCAGAAGCCAGATCATGACTCGACCTCCGCCTGTGTCTTCTCGGATCGTGGATGGCCGGTTTCGACCAGCACGACGCCGGCGACCACGATGGCGATGCCGAGCCCGATCAGAAACGTGAATGCCTCGCCGAAGACGAGTGATGCGAAGACTGCGGTCAGGGCGACGCCCGCAGCGGCCCAGATGCCGTAGACGACTCCGATGGGGGCGCCGATGCGCAGAAGGTACGACAGGGCGATGAATGCTCCGATGTAACCGAGCACCGCGAGAATCGCCCACCACGGGTCGTCGAGGGCCGCGCGAAGGGACAGGGTCGCTGTCACCTCAAGCAAAATCGCGCCCGTGAGAACCAGCCACTTTCTCATTCGGAGTTCCTCTCGATGAGCGCGAGCAGTCGCCCGACGAGTTCGGTGCGGCGATCCGCGTCGAGGGTCAGGATGCCTGTGGACTCTGCGATCCAGAGGCCGTTCGCCGCGAGCCACACGAGAAGGAGGCCTGTGCTGTCTCGAGCGTCGAAGTCGAACCAGGTGTGCAGGTAGTCGAGCCACGGCTGCGATAGGTCGGGCCTCCGCACCGCTTCGGAGAAGACCACGAACTCACCCGAGGTGACGCCGCCTTCGCTCGCGAATCGCACGAAGGCGTCGACGCGCTGCTCGAGGCTCGATTCGGCGAGGGGCACGGAGAGCGCCTCTTGGAGTTCGGCCTGCCAGCGCTCGATCACGTGCTCGATGACGGCCACCATCATGGCGTCTTTGCTGGGGAAGTGGTACATCAGGCCCGCCTTGGTCAGTCCGGCCTCCGTTGCCACCGACTGGTAGGTGATGTCCGCGCCTCCGCTGGCGTCGACGACTCTCAATGCGGCGTTCAGTATGTCTTCTCGTGAACTCGATCTCATGACGGCAACTTTACCGGACGTACGGTATAGTTTGCTGGAGGGATCCTGAGAGCGCCGAACGGAAGGCGTCAAGATTCCGGCCTCGCCCGCTCGGATTCCGTTAGGACGCCTTCACGCCGAGCACGACCGGCGTAGACCTGCATCTGTGACCCTCACTTCTCTTCTCCCCTCGCTCAGAAAAAGCATCCCCGACCCGTTCGTCATCGATCGCTGGCCCGAGTGGACGCACCTCACCACCACCGATGTCGTCGTCTCGGGAGTGTCGCTGCTGCGCCTCGTCGAGCTCTGCGACACCCCGTGCGTGCACATCGCGGCCGCCGTGGTGCCGGGCACGCACGGGCGACCGTCAGACATCGAGCAGTCGTCGGTCGTCGTGGCGAGAGTCGTCGAGATCGCCGCCGACGGCGTGCTGGTTCTGGATGCCGACATCACGCGCGTGCAGGCTCACGCGTCGGAGGCGCGTCTCATCGGCCGCGTGTCGACGCAGCACTCGGTGCCCTTTTCGCTCTGGCCCGAGCAGTCGCTCTCTTCCGAGCAGTCCGCGGTGCTGCCTGCCGACCTCCGCGTCGACGACCTCATCGCTATCCCTTGCCGCGGCGCGGTCTGCCGTCGCCAGCTTCGCTCGGGTGGCGCCTCGTGAGCCTATTGCTCCGACGTCAGTAGTACCCGAGGCGGACAATGGGTACAGGTGTGCCGGTACCCTTTGTCCGCACCGGTACATCGTGCGCCGAGGCGCCGCCGCAGTCAGCGGCTCAGCGCAGCGCGAGCACCATCTCGACCTCGTTCTGCGTGCGGTCGAGGGGGTAGGGGATCGTTTCGCCCGTCTCGACGTAGCCCCGTCGCGTATAGAAGGAGCGCGCTCGCGGGTTGTCCTCGTGCACGTGTAGTCGCAGATTCCCCTCGGGAACGGCGGCGCGAGCCCATGCCTCCACCTGGTCGAGCAGCGCATCCGTGAGGCCTCGGGCCCTGCCCCGCCAGGCGGGCGTGACGTACACGCTCACGAGCATGGCGTCGCCGTGACCGTCGAGGTAGCAACTCATCGTGCCCAGCCAGGCGCCGGTCGAGGTGTCCACCGCCGCGAGACCCAGGCTGCCCTCGCGCTGAGTACGCGAGGCACGGGAGCGCCACTCCGCCTCCGGCTCACGGTGGGCGTTCTCGAGAGTCTCAAGAAAGGCGAGCGGGGTGTCGGCGAGCATCTCGAGGCGCAGATCGCGCAGACGCTGCCAGTCTTGCTCGGCGATGCGGTCGATCCTGAATTCTGACTTCACCGGGCGAGGCTAGCGGGATGCCCACCATCCCGCAACGGGTAAGCGACCGCTCGAGCGCGGGTGTTCTCACCGGGCGCGGTGGTTGTGCCACCGCGTAACGCGGCAACACCCGCGCTCGGTGTCAGGGGCGCAGGCGCCGGATGCGGATCGGTCCGCGGGCCGTCGCCAGATCGACCGCCTCGCCACCCTGGGTGATCTCGACCTCTCCCCGCGCGACGAGGCGAGCCGCGGCGCTGCGCGACGCATCCATCAGATCGCGCCAGTCGTCGTCGCCGACGGCCCGCGCAGCATCCGAGGGGCAGATGGTCGACGTGAGCGCTCGCTTCTCGAGCAGATCGATGATCGTCTGCTCCAAGCGACGGTCGATGTCGGGATTCGAGCCGGAGGACATGATTCCAGTGTGCGCCCTCAGTTGCTGCGCGGCCACCAGCTCGGCAGAAAGAGTTCGAAGGCGGCCATGAACGCATCGGTGCTGCGGGGCGCGGGGGTAGAGAGCCAGGCCTCGAGAGCGCCGACCGTGCCGTTGGCGATGAAGCGGGCGGCAGCGTTCGCGACGAACCCCTCGGGAGAGACGATCGCGGACTCGGGCACCGTGATCGCGTGCCGGTCGAGCAGTAGGGTGACCGTCTCGGCGAAGTGCTGGCTGAGCATCGGCTGCAGGCTCGCCGATCCGCTCGACTTGCCGAGCCCCCGGATATAGATGGAGGCGTGCGAGTCCACGTGCTGCAGAACCGCGACGGTCGCGTGGGTGATCGCTTCGGATGCCTGACGCACGGTTGTGAGATCGGCCTCGGCGAGGTGCGTGGTGCGAAGTTCGTCGAGTTCGGCGCGCAGTACGCCCTCGAGCAGTGCCGCGGGCGACGCGGCGTGCTGGTAGAAGGTGGAGCGGTTGATCTCGGCCGCGATGGCGATCTCGGATGCGGTGATCTCGCTCGCCTGCCTGTCCGCCGCCAGCGAGAGCACGGCTGAGGCGAGCCGAGCACGGGTCTTTCTTTGGCGGGTGTCCACACAGCGAGTGTAGGAGCCTTAGCCGCTGGTTCCCCCCGAAGGTCGTCCTGACTTTGACAATCATTATCAATAAAGCTATTTTCAAAAATGACCCGCATGACATTCGACCTAGAACGGCTCACCCCACCCGTGAAAAAACTTCTCTCTATCACCGCGCTCGCCGCGGCCACCGCACTCGCCCTCTCCGGCTGCGCATCCGCATCCACCGATGCTGGAGCGACCGACGCGCCGACGAACGACTCGGGCGTGCGCATCGTCGCATCGACCGACGTCTACGGCGATATCGCCAAGCAGATCGGTGGCGACCGGGTGAGCGTGACGTCGATCATCGACGACCCCGACAAAGACCCGCACGAGTACGAGGCAGACGCCCGCACGCAGCTCTCGCTCTCGAAGGCTCAGCTGGTGATCGAGAACGGCGGCGGCTACGACGACTTCGTCGAGAAGATGCTCTCCGCTGCCGACAACAAGGTCGCGCCGGTGCTCAACGCCGCCGACATCTCAGGCTTCGACCAGAAGCCCGCCGAGGGAGAGTTCAACGAGCACGTCTGGTACGACTTCCCCACCGTGCAGAAGCTCACCGACGAACTCGTCAACCAGCTCAGCGCGATCGACCCCGAGGGTGCCACGAGCTACGAGAAGAACGCCGAGACGTTCGAGGGACAGCTCACCGCACTCGAACAGCAGGAGAAGGACATCAAGGCATCCTTCGCCGGTGCAGGCGCCGCGATCACCGAGCCCGTTCCGCTCTACATGCTCACCGCCGCAGGACTCGTCAACAAGACGCCGACCGCCTTCAGCGAGGCGATCGAGGAGGGCACCGACGTTCCCGCAGACGTGCTCAAGCAGACCACCGACCAGTTCTCCTCTGGAGAGGTCAAGGTGCTCGTCTACAACGAGCAGACCTCCGGCGCCCAGACCGAACTCGTGCTGACCGCTGCGAAAGACTCGAAGGTGCCGGTCGTTCCCGTCACCGAGACGCTCCCCGCCGGCTCCGACTACATCAGCTGGATGACGACGAACCTCAACGCGCTTCAGGGCGCGCTCAGCGGCAAGTAGTCTTCACCGAGTGAAGATCTTCGGCGCGAAGTCGGCGCGGGCCGACGCAGAAGCCGCCCCGCCGCCCCGCAACGCACCACGACACGTCGTGCTGCGTGTGCGGGGCGGCGCGCTTCAATTCGGTGATCGTCGGCTCTGGCACGACCTCGACTTCGACGTTCGCTCGGGCGAATTCATCGCCGTGCTCGGAGCCAACGGATCGGGCAAGTCGAGTCTGCTCAAGGTCATCCTGGGCCAGCAGCACCTGAGTGCCGGAACGATGACCTTCGAGGGCTCTCCCGTCACGCGAGGAAATCGCCGCATCGGCTACATCCCGCAGCAGAAGCTCGCCGATGAGGGTGCCCCGCTGCGCGGCCGCGATCTCGTCGCCCTCGGTGTCGACGGCCACCGGTTCGGGTTTCCGCTGCCCCGGGCGGCGCGACGCCGCGAGGTCGACGAGCTGCTCGCATCCGTCGGCGCATCCGAGTACGCGAATGTGGCCGTCTCGACTCTGTCGGGTGGCGAGCAGCAGCGCCTGCGAGTCGGGCAGTCGCTCGCGGGCAATCCGCGTCTGCTGCTCTGCGACGAGCCGCTACTCTCTCTCGATCTCGCGCATCAACGCGCTGTCTCCGAACTCATCGACACGCATCGTCGGCAGCGCGACCTCGGGGTGCTCTTCGTGACGCACGACATCAATCCCATTCTCGATATGGTCGACCGCGTCTTGTATCTCGCCGGCGGATCCTTCCGCATCGGAACGCCCGACGAGGTGCTGCGCAGCGAGGTGCTCTCCGAGCTCTACGGCTCGCCCGTCGACGTCATCCGCACGCGTGGCCGCGTGATCGTGGTCGGGGTTCCGGATGCCGGCCACGGGCACGACGGGCATCATCACCACGACGACGACCCCGGCGGCAACGGCCCGGTCGGATCGACCGCGCAGGGCGGCGGGCCGCGATCGTGAACGGTATCGACTGGTCCGACCTCTGGTCACAGATCTTCAACTTCTCCGACTACGGAGACTTGATCGTGCTTCTGCAGAACTCGATCATCGCCGGCGCCGTGCTCGGCATCGTGGGCGGCCTCATCGGCGTGTTCGTTATGTCGCGCGACATGGCCTTCGCCGTGCACGGCATCAGCGAGCTGTCGTTCGCCGGCGCGTCCGCCGGTCTGCTCTTCGGAGTCGGAGTGGTCGAGGGCTCTCTCATCGGCTCGATCGTCGCCGCCCTGATCATCGGCTTTCTCGGGGCGAAGTCTCGCGATCGAAACTCGATCATCGCCGTGCTGATGCCCTTCGGGCTGGGGCTCGGAATCCTGTGCCTGGCCCTCTACCCGGGCCGCAGTGCCAACAAGTTCGGCCTGCTCACCGGGCAGATCGTGGCCGTCGACGACCCCAGGCTCAACTCGCTGATCGCGATCTCGATCGTCGTCGTGGTCGGCTTGCTCGTGGTGTGGCGCCCGCTCACCTTCGCGAGCGTCGATGCCGACGTGGCCGCCGCACGCGGCGTTTCGGTTCAGACGCTCTCGATCGTCTTCATGCTGCTGCTCGGCCTGGCGGTGGCCGTCTCGGTGCAGGTCGTGGGCTCGCTGCTCGTGTTGTCGATTCTCGTCACCCCTGCAGCCGCGGCGTTGAGGGTGTCGTCGTCGCCCATCGTGGTCCCCCTTCTCAGCATGCTCTTCGCCGTGCTCTCACTCGTCGGTGGAATCATGCTGGCACTCGGCGGATCGGTGCCCATCAGTCCCTACGTCACGACGATCTCGTTCGCCATCTACGTGATCTGCCGCATCATCGCGGCATCGCGAACGAGAAGGGGCATCTCGGGCCGAAAGGCGGCGGTGTGAGGATGCCGGGCCGAACGTCGGCGACGCGGGTTAAGATTGAGGGGATTTCGGTCATACGTGACCCCGGAGGTAGATCATGGTCGTGAAGCGCAATACGTGGCAGCGCGAGGCGGTGCGTGCCGCACTCGGCACACAGATCGGCTTTGTGAGCGCTCAGGGCCTCCACTCCAATCTGCACTCCACCGGCTCGCCCATCGGCCTGGCCACGGTCTACCGTGCGCTGGCCGACCTGGCGAACGAGGGCGAGGCCGACTCGCTGCAGTCGCCCGACGGCGAGAGCCTCTACCGAGCGTGCAGCACGGGGCATCACCATCACCTCATCTGCCGCAGCTGCGGCCTCACAGTCGAGATCGAAGCCGACGAGGTCGAGTCGTGGGCGCGCAAGACGGCCGCTCTGCACGGCTTCTCCCGCCCCGAGCACGTGGTCGACATCTTCGGCTTCTGCAATTCCTGCGTTCCGACGCCCGCCGGCTGAACCCGCACAGGCGCGTACTTGCGCGCATCCGGCCGGTCGCCTAAACTCGGTAGCTGGTCGAGTGGCATCTCCACTCGCATGTACACCAACCCCCACCTGTTTCATTAGGGGCAGACGTGTGCCGACAAGCAAT
>Ga0308163_10000503_pt1 | contig 67690 bp, 49 predicted proteins | sample PhyTR1_FD_201037 | JGI IMG/M metagenome (GOLD analysis project Ga0308163, IMG submission 201037) | Phyllosphere microbial communities from UC Gill Tract Community Farm, Albany, California, United States - DLSLT.R1 | ecosystem: Host-associated > Plants > Phyllosphere > Unclassified | place: USA...
CCAAGTACGCCGATTCATTCGACCGTGGACACGTACATATGAACGTCGCCCCTGCGCAGGCAGGGGCCCAAGTTCGTAGCGCATCGCAAAACTTGGGCCCCTGCCTTCGCAGGGGCGACGTTCAGGCGCTAACGCAGCCGAGTACGCAGCCGGCTACCACGCAACGGCATCCGCCCTCACAGGTAGCGCACCGGATTGCCAGCGCAAAGTAATCGGCCTTTTGGACACGTACATATGAACGTCGCCCCTGCGCAGGCAGGGGCCCAAGTTCGTAGCGCATCGCAAAACTTGGGCCCCTGCCTTCGCAGGGGCGACGCTCAGGCGCTAACGCAGCGAAGTACGTGAGCGGCGATCGCATACCGTCACTACTGCACTCTACCCCTCCCCATCCCGCGGCACCGCCAGCGGATGCTTCTCCCGCGCCGCCGCCTCGTCGATGCGCGCCTTCAATGCGCGCGTCCTGTCGTCCTCGCCCCAGCGCCGGATGAAGCCCTGCAGGCGCGTGCGTGCCCGCTCCGAGCTGCCGGCGTTCAGTGCGGTATCGGCGGCAGCGCTGGTTTCGGTCCAGGCCTTGTTGCGCAGGCGCCGCGTGGTGCAGATCGCCGACTGGTCGTTGAGCGTCTTCTGCAGGCGTTCCAGCTGCTCGGGCGTGGCGCGGCTGCCGCGCAGGGCGATCAGTTCGGCTTGCGCTTCGCTGCCCTTGCAGTCCTTCGCCAGCGCCACCGCACGGTCGATCTGGCGCTCGATCTTTTTCGTCGAAGGCTTGGCCAGCAGCCACAAGCCCCACAGGACCGCCAGCGCCAGGATCCACCAGCGCAGCTGCACCGGCCTGCGCTGCGGCGGCCGCGGCGGGATCGGCGGACGCGGCACTTCCTGGTGCGGCGGGGCGGCGCCGGCTGCACCCGCGGCCCCCGCCGCGCCCGTGGCAGCGGCCGCGGCAGGGCGTCCCGCCGACCTGCCGAAATCGCTTGCGCTCGGCGGCACCTGCGCAGCGCCCTTGCCCAGGTCCGGACGCGCCGCCCCGGCCTTCTCTTGCGCCGGCGCCTGCGGTGGCGGTGGCGATGGCGCAGCCGTCATCGCCGGCGACTCCGGCACGTCCGACCAGCCGGACATTGCCGCGGCGGCAGCGGCACCGGCGGTGGCTGCGGCGGCCGCGTTCGCCTCCTCGCGCCGTGCCCGGTCCTGCTCGCGCTGGCGCTCCTGGTCCTGTTCCTGCGCGCGCGCAGCCGCCTGCCCCTGCGCGGTGCCGCACCAGGGGCAGAAATTCACCGGGCGCGGCATGGGCCGCGCGCAGGCGGGATTGATGCAGCGGTAGATCACTTCTTCTTGCACGGGACTCCTTTATTCATTCCGGGTCCGGGATCTCGTCGTCCGGATCGGGGATCGCGGTATCGAGCACACCCGCCAGTTCCGGGAGCTCGCCGACCGTCTTCCACTTGTCCTGGCGCGGATTCCACGCCATGTTCCAGACGCGCGTGGCGTGGTCGATCTCGCCGCGCAGCAGCAGTTGCACGACCTCGTCCTGCGCGTACGGGCCGCGCTGGGCGCCGCCGACGAACAGCTTGTAGCGTGGCGCCAGCGCCGTGGCGCCGATCACGCTGGCCGACGGTCCCGGTGCGGGGGCGGCGCCGGCCGGCATGCCGGCGGTCGGGCTGACCACGTACGGCGCCGCGCCGCCGGTGCCGATGCCGATGGTCGGATCGAGCGGCGAGCCGGCCGCGGATGCAACCGCCGCCGAGGATGCAGCGGATGCCGATGCCGACGCAGCCGCCGGATGCGCGCGCCGCTCCAGCATCTGCGCCGCACGCGCATCGACAGCCAGGAAATCCGGCTTGATCACGCGCTTGTCGACCGGGCGCTCGACTTCCCACTGGTAGGCATCGCTGGCCGAATCCGGCACCACCTCGCTCCACTGGTCGAGCTGGGCCAGCGCGGCCTCGACCTGGGCCGGCGACAGCGTCGGGTCGAGCGTGACCGCGCGCCGGAACCACTGGTCGTACAGGCGACGCGCGGTGATGGTCGGCAGCGACGGCGACGGCAGCTGGGCGCCGGTCTCGTCGACTTCCAGCCTGGGTTCGTACACCCGCAGCTGGTAGTGGCGCATCAGCGCGGCCAGCAGCGCCAGCTGGTGCGGCCCCATCGCGCCGAGGCGCTGGCGCACGCCGGCGATCACCTGCTCGCGGTAGTACGGCGGCAGGCCGTTCGAGCGGATCGCGTACTCGTTGCCGATCTGGAGCCACTCGCCCGAGCCCTGCTCGACCTCGAACAGGTACTGGCCGCGCGGCTGGAAGCTGGCTTCGCGGTCGCCGGCATCCTGCTTGCGCCGCACCACGCCGAGCGCGATCGCCTGCAGGAACCACTCGTAGTCGTCGGCGAGGCGGTTGAGTTCGTCCATCGACGGCGAGATCGGATGGCGGAAGCGCGTCGAGTCGAAGTGCAGGTGGGTCGGGATCTTCGGGTTCTCGATCTGGTAGGAGGCGCGCCAGGTCGGCAGGCCGCGCAGCACCGTCATCGGGTAGCCGGACAGCTCGATGTAGCACACCGCCCTGCCGGCCACGCCGGTATTGACGATGGCGACCGCGTCGCCTTGCAGGAAGCCGGTCGGCACGGCGGCGCGGATCTCGGCTTCCAGGCGGCGCCACGCGACCGGGTCGCCGACGCCGATGAAGCACTTGAACTGGTCGGCGCTGGGCGTGAACTCGGCCGAGAAGCGCGCGTTAATCCAGGGCATGGCGCTGCGGATCCATTCGCTGAACACGCGGTGGCGCTCCGGCGGCGCCATCGCGTTCAGGCGTTCCAGCAGGGGATCGCTCGGCGCCGCCGCCTGCTGGGCCGAGAGCTGGGTCTGCGCGCGCCGGAACAGTTTCAACAGCAGGTCCGCGCGCAGGCGTTCGTCGCCGAGCTGCGGGAACAGGCGCGCCGAACCGCCGAATTCCTGCAGCACTTCCTCGCTCCAGGCAGTGACGTCCCCGTTCAAGCGTACCGGCTCGGGCAGCACGTCGCTGGCCAGCTTGATGTAGGTGGCGTGCTCGTGGCGGGCGTCGGCGCGCAGCTGGGCGATGCGCTGGTCGGTCGCCGCGAGCATCGCCTGCACCGCGCGCCGGCCTTCCTGGAACTCGCCGGCGACGCCGCTCCACTGCACCTGGCCGTGTTCGTCCGGCGTCTGCGGATTGCCGAGCCAGGCCGACATGCTGTGCATCACTTCGATCGACTGGCCGGCGGCCACCGCCAGCAGGTGGAAGCGCAGGAAGTCGGCGATGTCGCGCTTCAGGTGGTTCATGACTTCGCGCGCCTGCGCATCCTTGCCGAACAGGCGGCCGGCCGCCTGCGTCAGGTGGTTCAGCGATTCCTCAACCTGGCGCGTGCGCAGGGCGTCGCGGATGTCGCGGTAGCGCTTGCCGTTGCGCTGGGCGTTGTTCAGGTCGCGCTGGCTGAGGCGCGCCTTGACCTGCTCCAGCAGCGACAGCACGAATTCCAGGCCGCCCTGCTTGCGGTCGTCGAGCAGCATATATAGACGGCCGCGCACGCCCAGGCGCAGGTTGGCCAGCAATTCGCCGGTGTGGCGCTTGATCCGGTCTTCGCTGGTCTCGGCGGTGGCGCCGGCTTCGCGGATGGCGTCGCGCTCCAGGTTGGGCAGCAGCTCGACCACCTTCTCGCGCCACAGTTTCAGGTCGTAGGACGCCATGATGCGGTCGATCTCGAGCTGCACCTTGCTCTCGACCCGCTCCAGCAGCGAGCGTCCGTCGCGGTCCATCAGCAGCATGTCGGTCAGCGCGTATTCCTGGAAAGGCGTGACGTCGACCGTGCCCTTGCGGAAGTCGGGGAATTCCGAGAACGGGTGCTCGTTCATCGCCATCTGCTCGCGCATGAAGGCGTCGCGTTCGGCATCGGTGGCACGGCGCGCCTGGGTGCCGTCGCTGCCGGCCAGGCCGAAGAAGGCCTTGACCATCAGCGCCGCCAGTTCGTAGGCGCGGATGTCGTCGCGCAGGCTTTGCTGGGTGTCGAGCACCGACTGGCCGAAGGCGGAATACACCTTCGAGTAGGACAGGCGCATGTCGCCGAAGCGCGATTCCGGCACGCGCGGGTTGTAGGGTCCGAGCTTGTGCTGCTGCTGGTTGACCGCGACCGAGCGCTTGCGGTTGGCGAAGTCGGCGGAGGCGAAATCCTCGAACAGCGTGTCCGCCACCATCTGGTAGACGTCCTTCACGTCCTGGGTCGCCTTGTTGGCCAGGTTGGCGGTGTCGACGAAGTACACGTCGTCGAACGGCGAGCCGCGTCCGACCACGCTGTCCGGGTCCATCCAGCGTACCTGCGCGTTCATGTCGCGCATGGTGGTTTCCAATTCCATCAGGGTCGCGTAGGCATTCGCCTCGGTGCGCTCCTTGTTGGCCTTGGCATAGCCCGAGGGCAGGAACATCACCAGGTCGACCTGGCTGTCCGAGACTTCCTGGCGCGCGATGGCCTTGGCGATCCAGCCCAGGTCGATCGCGCTGCCGGCCCCGGTGCCGCCGGCATTCGAGGCGATGACGACGATGCGGAACTTGCTGGTATCGACCTGCAGCCCGAGGCGCTGGTAATTTTCCTTGCGCTCGATGCCGGCGTTACTGCTCAGGAAATTCAGCGCGCCTTTGATGCGGCCGCGCAGCTTGGGGTACTTGTCGAACAGGTACAGCCGCGCCAGCGCGCGGATCTGGCCGGCGCCCTTGGATGGGTCGATGCCGAGCGAGCGCAGCTTCTTCGGCCGCAGCGGCATCCAGTTTTCGATGAGGGGGAAGCGCGCCAGGCTGTCGTCGGATTCGTGGTACTGCGGCAGGTCGAGCGGCTCCACCAGGCGCTCTTCGTCGGACAGCTTTACCAGCTCGAACCACGGGTCGGTGCGCTGCGACTTGCCCTCGTCGATGATGGCGTTGTTGTCGAGGTCGAAGTGCAGGAAGCGCGCCACCGGGAAGTCGGCGATCGACTCGACCCGGGTCGGGTTCTGGCGGTTCCATACCGCCGACAGGATGCGGCGGCGGATGCGCATCATGACTTCCATGCCGGTGCCGCCGGCACCGATGAACAGCGTCGGGCGCAGGTCGACCTTGAGTTCCGCTTTGTTGTTGGCGTTGAGAGCTGCCGGATCGGGAAAATCTGCCATCTTGTATCCTTTTATTTGGAGCGGCTGACAAAGCTTTCAGGGCAAGGCGCATCGTCGAAGACAGTAGCTAGTAAGGCGAGACGATGCAACGCAGCCATGGAAGTTTTGTTAGTCGCGCTCAGCGGCGGCCGACGAACAGGGCCGCCACAAGCGTTACCACGCCGACCAGCACCAGCGGTCCGGTAATGGCGAGGGTCAGGTATTTTGCGGCGTTCACGATCGCCAGCACCGCGGCCAGCGACAGGAAGCCCAGCCCGACGAACAGCAGCCAGCCTGCGCTGCCCGCCGACGACGGCGACACGCGCCGCACCACCAGGTGGTGCACGTAGGCGTTACGCACGAAGAAGAAAATCACCAGCAGCACCAGGAACACCGCACCGGAAATCGCCAGGTCGCGCGCCGAGGTGTCGCGCAGCGGCGCGGCCGACGGGTTGGTGGCGCCGCCGGGCGCGATCTCGACCGGCTGGCGCGCGGTGTCCGGCGTGGTCTTCGGCATCGCCTCGTCCGGGGTCTGGCCCTGGGCCGGCAGCTTGAAGCCGGGGTCGGCGCTGCCCGTACCCGAAGTTGCGCCGGATGGCGGGGTGCTGCTCTGCTGGTTCTGCATGTGTTGTCCTTGTTGTCCTTGTTTTACCTGGCCCGGTTCAGCGTCCCAGCCGCACCTGCGCGCCTTCGCGCAGGTCGAGCAACTGGTTGCCGAACAAGGTCGTCTTCAGGCGCGCCACCTGCTGGCCCGCCTTGTCGTAGATCGGTTGCGTGGCGCCCGCGCGCGTGTGCACGGTGCGCAATTCGTCCTCCACCGTCAGCACCACGCGCCGCGGCCGGGCATAGGCATACACGGCGCCCGCCCCTGCCGCCAGCAAGGCCAGCGCGCCGCCGATCAGGGCCAGCAGCGGCCCGGCGCCGTAATGCACGCGCACTTCGATCGGCAGGGTCGCCCTGGACGCCTGGATCTCGGCCGGCGGGGTGAAGATGTCGGGCAGCGGGTCGCCCGGGAACAGCGCCGCCATCCGCGTGCGGAAGGCTTGCGACAGCTCGAGGCGCTGGCCCTGCAATTGCAGCTCGATCCGGCCCGGCAGCACATAGGCCGAGCCGGCCGACTGCAGCGCCGCCAGCGACCATTTGCCGGGCAACTGCGCCACCGGCAGCGTCATGGTCGAGGCCAGCGGCTCGGCCTGGCCCGGCGCCAGCCGCTGCACGCCGGTCTTGGCGAGCGTGATCGGCCGGTTCTCGCCGCCCAGCATCGAGCGCGCCGTGATCGTCGCGTTGGCGATGGTGTACGGGTAAATCGTGTTTTCCAGGTTCCAGCGGATGCCGGCGCTGGGACTGCGCGCGTCGGGCGCGACGTCGGCGCGCAGCAGGCCGTTGGCGTCCATCGAGAACTCGACGCCGGGCGCGTTCTCGACCTTGCGCGGCACCAGGCGCACGGTGTCGCGGTCCAGCGGTTTCAGGCGCGCCGGCGGCTCGGTGATCACGCGCTGCACCCGGCCCGCGGCCAACAGGCGGTCGAGCGCCTGCGCGCCCTCGCGGCCGACCGCGAACACGTAGATCATCAGGCCGTTGGCGCGGTAATGCGGCCCCTCGACCTGCATCCGCAGCGGATACGCCAGGGCCTTTTCGATGACGGCACCGCGGTGGATCAGCGCATAGAATTCGCGGTTGCGCTCGCTCGTCGCCTGGTCGTTGTTGGGGCTGTTGCGGTTGTTCGTGACCAGCCATACCAGGCCGGGCTTGTTTTGTAACACCTGGGTGACGGCGGCGTTGACGGCTTCGCCCAGGTCGGTGTCGGCCAGCGCCGCGCCACCGGGCTTGCGGGCAATGTCCAGTCCGGCCAACGCGGCCCCGACGTGGGCCTGTACGGTCTTGGCGTCGACCGTCTCGGACAGCAGGCCCCTGGGCGACGGCGCGCCGGGACGCGACTGGTTGAAGGCGGCCAGCACCAGCGCATCGCCGGGCTGTGCCACGCTGCCGGCCAGCGCCGCTACCAGCGGCTTGAACTGCGAGGTCGGGTCGGTATAAAAAGGCTCCATCCAGCCCGAGTTCTGCACCAGCACCACTTGCGGGACGGCCAGCGCGGGATGCGCGGCGGCGAACGCGCCGCACAGCAGCACGCTCCGGGCCATGAGACGAGCCAGCGCCCTCACGACAGGTCTTCCAGGTGCCAGCCGCGGATCCGGTTCCAGTCCGGGTGATGCAGCCACAGCCGGTTGGCGTACACGAAGGGCACGCACTCCTGCGGACGCGACAGGCGCGCCACTTCGTCGAGGATGACGTTGCGGCGGCCGATCCACTCCACGGTGGTGCGCGGGATCACGCGGTTGGCCAGCGCCTCTTCCGCGCGGCCGGTGTACTTGTGGAAGCGCAGCACCATCCCGCTCGGCTGGCTGCGGTTGTTGTTGAAGCTGCGCAGCAGCGGCAGCACCAGGGAATCGTCCTCGGCCTGGTCTTCCACGTGCTCGCCGGACCAGGGCTCGTCGACCACCGGGTGGCCGCGCCGGAACAGCAGGTTGGCAAAGCCCAGGCGCGCGCCGTCGATGCGCTCTCGCTGCGGCTGTTCGGCCCCCAGTTCGAGGAAGCAGTAGGACTGGCCGTCGTGCCCGATCAGCCACATGCGGCCGTCGCGGCTCAGGGTCGGGCCGCCGAGGTCGAGGCTGGGCAGCCAGGTGTCGGGCCACGGGAGGAAGCGCGGCGTCTCGCCCGGACGCCAGGCCAGCTGGCCTTCCGGATGCAGCCACAGCAGGCGGCCGTCGTAGCCGATCGGGCGCGTCCAGCCGCCCAGCGGCAGCGCGCCGCATTCCTGCGACAGCACCGGCGCCAGGTCGCCATCGAGTGCATACAGGCCGACCCCGCCGCCCGGGTTGCGCACCAGGCAGGCGATGTGGCGCCGCATGATGCCCGGCGCGGCGATCAGCGGCGCGGCCAGCACGGTCTCGGTGCGGTAGGTTTCGTTGACGGGATTGATCCACAGGCGGCGCAGGCCCTGGGCGGTGGGGACCAGCGCGACTTCGCCGCGGTGCGGCTCGTTGATCAGTTCCGGCACCGGCAGCCAGCCGTAATCGGAGGCGGTGAAACTGAGGTCGGCGGCGCCGTCCTCGGGCTGCATCACGTGCCACAGTTCGGCCAGCGGGTCCCAGTACTGCAGCACGCCGCGTCCCGGCGCCAGCGCCAGCAGGCGCTGCTCGGGAAAGCCGTAGCTGGCGGCGGCGAACACGCAATGGGCGTTCGGCGGCGGCGGCATCGATTCCTCGAAGCGGCCGACGGCGGGTGCGGCGGGCCGTTCCTCGAGGCTGGCGCCGAGCGCGAGCGAGGTGACCGGCAAGCCGTGCGGCACATGGCGTGGCAGCAGCAGGTCGGCGTGCGGCCCCCACCATTCGGGCTGGTGCTGGCGGCGGCCGGCAAAGCGTTCCAGCGGCCGGCCGCATTCCGGGCAGAAGGCAAAGCCCTCGGGGTAGATCGCCGCGTGCTCGCAGGCGGTGGGCAGCGAAGCGCCGAGCAGGCGTGCCACGTCGGCCACCCGGCCGCGCGCCTGCGCCCGGGCGTCCCAGTCCATCCGGCCCAGTCCTTCGCTGGCGGCCAGTTCGAATTGTCCGGTCCTGTCGTCTTCCAGCCAGACACTGGCTGGCGTTTCCCATCGGTATGCCATCGGTCCGCCGTATGATCATCAAAAAGGCACCGGCCCGCCCTGTACGTCGGGCCGTTGTGCTTTTGGAATCATAGCGCCCCCGTCAAGCATACGGCGCGCCGTTCACGGAGTAGCGTGTGGCGGTACCTCGACGGTCGGGTGGTGGACCGGCGCGGGGAAGCAGGCAGACCGGCGCGCCCCGCACCAGAACCGCGACGGTGCCCCCGGCTTATCCATGCCGGGTGTGTCGGTTACGCCATCGATGCAAGAATTTGCCGGCCCATACCGTCATATTTCATTGGTCACCGTGCTTTACGCCATTGAATTTGATTAAAATGCGCAGACTGAACCGCTGGCACACAGTTTACTGCCGCAGCAAGGTTGACAAAATTTAACCCCTGCTTTGCTGAACGAAATCGAGCATCGAAGAATGCGCACGACGAAAAATGACCGAGACTGATGCCCCATCGACGACGCCGCACTGCGCCGGCCATGCCGGTCCCGAAGTCGCTTATTGTGTCATCGAGCTGCGTCACAGCGACGCCCATGCCGGCCCCGACTTTCGTTTCCTCGAAGTCAATTCAGCCTTCGATCGCCATACCGGCCTGAAAGATGTGGTCGGGAAGTGGATGCGCGACCTGGTGCCCGACAACGAGCAGTACTGGTTCGACCGCTACGCCGAGATCGCCCGCACAGGGCAGCCGGCGCATTTCGAATACCAGGCCAAGGCCCTGGGAGGACGCTACTTCGACATCTATGCGTATCCGGTGGGAGACGCCGCACGCAGCCAGGTGGCGATCCTGTTCTCGGACATCACGGCGCGCAAGCAGGACGAGGCTCTGCGTGTTGCCCTGTTTCATCTCGCCGACCGGCTGATCGAATGCGAAGATACGGCGAGCCTGACCGATGTCGCGAGCAGGATTCTGGGCGTGACCTTGCAGGTCGAACTCGTCGGCTTCGGCACGGTGGACCCGGAAGCGGAAACGCTCACGGTGGAGCGCGACTGGACAACGGGCGGGGCCGCTTCGCTTGCCGGCACGGTGCGCTTCCGTGATTTCGGTTCGTACATCGAGGATTTCAAACGCGGCGATACCGTCGTCGTCCGCGATGCGCGCACCGACGAGCGCACGCGGCGGTTTTCCGCCGCCCTGGAAGCGCGCAGTGCGCGCGCATTCGTCAATGTGCCGGTGTTCGAACGCGGCAGCTTCGTCGCCTTGCAATACGTGAGCACGATCCATCCGCGCGACTGGACCGACAGCGAGCTGCAATTCATCCGCGACGTCGCGGTGCGTACCCGCGCCGCGGCGGCGCGCCTGCAGGCCGAGCAGGCCTTGCGCGAACTCGCGGTCACGCTCGACCGGCAAGTGCAGGCACGCACCCGTGAACTCGACCGCGCCTGGCGGCTTTCGCGCGAATTGCTGATGATTGCGCTTCCGGATGGAACGATCGACAGCGTCAATCCGATGTGGACCGAGTTGCTGGGCTATGAAGCGCACGAGATCGTCGGGCAGAAAGTTTCCCGCTACATGCATCCTGACGACCTGCAGGCGGACGTCGATGCCTTCTTCTCGATGTTCGAACGCCCGCTGACCCGGCCTTTCGAATACCGCTTCCGTCACAAGGACGGTTCGCACCGCTGGTTTACCTGGACCGGCGCCCTCGAGGACGGCAAGGTGTACGCGACCGGCCGCGACCTGACCCCGGAACGCCTGCGTGAAAAAGCGCTCACCGACGCCAAGGATTTCACCCAGCTCGCCCTGAACGCCGTCGGCGGCGTCGGCATCTGGACCTGCGACCTGCAGCGGCAGGAATACGTCGGCGATGCCGCGATCGCCGATCTGTACGGCATCGATCCGGTGCGATTGGCGCAGGGCATGCCAAAACCCGAGTTCCTCGCCAATGTCGTGCCGGACGACATGCGCATGCTGCAGGGGGAAATCGACCGCACCCTGACACTCGACGGCGACAAGGCGATCGAATATCGCTTGCGCCATGCGGACGGCACCATGCGCTGGGTGCTGTCGCGATGGCGCAATTATCTGGATGAAAGCGGAAAGCCGATACGGCGTATCGGCGTCGGGATCGAAGTGACCAGCCAGCGTAATATCGAGGAACAACTGCGCCAGTCACAAAAAATGGAAGCCGTCGGCCAGCTGACCGGCGGCCTGGCGCACGACTTCAATAATCTGCTGGCCGGCATTTCGGGGTCGCTCGACCTGATCCGCATGCGGGTTGCACAGCAGCGCTTCGGCGACCTCGAACGCTACATGAGCATCGCCCAGGGCGCCACCAGGCGCGCCTCGGCGCTGACGCACCGGCTGCTGGCGTTCTCGCGGCGCCAGACCCTGGCCCCGAAGGCGACCGACATCAACCAGCTCGTGCTCGGCATGGAAGAACTGGTCAGGCGCACGATCGGACCGCAGATCGCCCTCGAGTTTGCCGGCGCCGCCGGCTTGTGGACCACGCTGGTCGATCAGGGCCAGCTGGAAAATGCACTGCTGAACCTTTGCATCAACGCACGCGACGCGATGCCGGACGGCGGCCGGATCACGATCAGGACCGCGAACCGCTGGCTGGATCGCCGGACGGCGGCCGAATACCAGATCTCGGAAGGCGCCTACCTGTCCTTGTGCGTGACGGACACCGGCACCGGCATGTCGCCCGAGGTGGTCGCCCGGGTATTCGAGCCCTTCTTCACCACCAAGCCGACCGGTGAAGGCACCGGTCTCGGCCTGTCGATGGTGCATGGCTTCGCGCGCCAGTCGGGCGGGCAGGTGCGCATCTGCTCGGCACCGGGCCGGGGCACCACCGTGTCCCTGTATCTGCCCCGGCGCGATGGCGCGATCGGCGAGGACGACACGCACCGGGAAGCGCTGTCGATGGACCGCTCCGGCCAGGGAGAGACGGTGCTGGTGGTGGACGACGAGCCCTCGGTACGCATGCTGGTGACCGATGTGCTGGAAGACCTCGGCTACAAATCGATCGAAGCGGCGGACAGCGTCGCCGGCCTGAAGGCATTGCAGTCGTCCGCCCGCATCGACCTGCTGGTCACCGACGTCGGCTTGCCCGGCGGGATGAACGGCCGGCAATTGGCGGATGCGGGTCGCGAAAGCCGCCCCGGCCTGCCAGTCCTGTTCATTACCGGCTATGCCGAGAACAGCCTGATCGGCCACGGTCATTTGAAGCCGGGCATGCAGGTGCTGACGAAACCGTTTGCCGTCGACACGCTCGCGTTGCGTATCGGGGAAATCCTTGGCAACCGGCTCCAGGGCGGCCAGCGCTGACGGCGCTCACGGCGCGCCGGCGCGTGCCTCGGCCAGCACCACCTGGCGCACCTTCCAGCTGCCCGCTTCCTGCACCATGGCCAGCGCCAGCACCCGCTTGGCGCCGTCCTCGTCGCCCAGCGTGACGAGCACGTCGGCGCTGCCGCCGCGCTGGCGCACGGTGGTGGCGGCCACGTGGCGGCGCCAGGCGCTCCGGTAGCCGGGCGATTGCAAGAAGTAATCCGTTTCCGGCACGCGCCCGCCGGCCAGGCGCGTGTCCAGGCGCGTGTTCAGACGTTCGATCAGGCGTGCCGTCAGTTCCCTGGCGACATAGTTGTTGAAGGTGGCGTGGCGGTCGCTGAGCGGGTCCTGGTCGGCGCTCAGGGTGTCCAGGTACCAGCCGTAGAACTCGGTCGCCACCGCATCCGGCGCCGGCTGGCGCGGCGGCGCGGCCTGGACCTGGGACACGCCCATCCACGCGAGCGCGGCCAGCATCAGCAGCGCGCCGAGCAGGGCTGAAAACTTGGATCTTAGAAATTTTCCTTTTAGAATCAACATGATGCGCTCCTGACAGCCAAACTGTGCAGCAAAGCGGCCCGGCCTTCCCTGCGCTGGCGCAAGCGCGGCCACCCCGGTTCGGCCGCGAACGTTTGGACTTATAATGCCGGGTTGATCCCTCATCCGTCCCGTCATGACCACCGCCCTGCCCGCCACGCCCGATCTTTCCGCGTCCGACCTGCCCGCGTCCGCCATCGACACCGCCACCGCGCACCTGCGCGACGTGCTCGCGATCGCCCTCGAACACGGTCCCGGACGGCGCGCGCTGGTGGTCTACGACACCCGCACCGGCCTGGCGCGCGCGCTGGCCGAGGCTTACCGGCGCAACCTGCCGGACGCGGTCTTGGTCGACTTCGACGCCGTCGCGCCCGAGGACGTGCTGGCGCTGTTCCAGACCTTCGCGCCGCAGGACCTGGTGGTGCTGGTGCAGTCGACCAACTTCCGCCTCGACGGCTTCCGCCTGCGCGTGGAACTGTTCAAGCTGGGCCTGAAGGTGATCGAGCACGTGCACCTGTCACGGATGCCCGGCGCGCAGGGCGAGCACTACATCGCATCGCTGGCCTACGATCCGGCCTACTTCCGCGGCGTCGGCCATGCCCTGAAACAGCGGATCGACCGGGCGCGCCGCGCCGAAGTCCGCGGCAGCGACCCCGATGCGGTGCTGGTGTTCGATTCGCCGCTGGAACCGGCCAAGCTGAACGTGGGCGACTACAGCGCGATGGCCAACGCCGGCGGCCAGTTCCCGATCGGCGAAGTGTTCACCGAGGCGCGCGACCTGGAAGCCGTCAGCGGGCGCGCGCAGATCCACGTGTTCGGCGACACCCAGTACCTGGTCAACCGTCCCGACAAGCCGGTGACCATCGTGATCGAGCACGGCCGCGTGGTCGAGGCGATCGACGCCACCCCCGCGTTCCAGCAGATGCTCGACATCATCCGCCGCGACGAAGGCGAGGTGTGGGTGCGCGAACTCGGCTTCGGCATGAACCGCGCCTTCACCCGCGAGCGGCGCGTGGACGACATCGGCACCTACGAGCGCATGTGCGGCATCCACCTGTCGCTGGGGGCCAAGCATGGCGTGTACACGAAGCCCGGGTTCAAGCGCAAGGATGCGCGCTATCACATCGATGTGTTCGCCGTGACCGAGGCGGTGTACCTGGATGGCGAGCGGGTGTATGCGGATGGGGCCTGGACGGTAGAAAGTTAACCACGTCGTCCCCGCGAATTCACACGTCGTCCCCGCGAAGGCGGGGATCCATACTGACTCATCAACGTCGGTATCGTTGAAGTGTCCGAGCGGCTTCTCATATACAGACGTAGGGTAGGCACTCCGTGCCCACGCGGAAGCCTGCGTTAAGCTAACGTTCGCGTGGGCTCGGAGAGCCCACCCTACGCCCTACGAAAGGGGTTCATCATGATCTTGCGGGCGCGGTTCTTGCTTGCTTTTTCGGCATGAACTCCACTACCGCCCCGCCCGCCCGCGACCCCGAACCGCCGCAACGGATCGTCAAGATCCGCCGCGACTACAACACCTGGGTTGCCGACGAAACCATCGAAGACTATGCGCTGCGCTTCACCCCGCGCAGCTTCCGCAAGTGGTCGGTGTTCCGCGTGTCGAACACCGCCTTCGGCGCGATCTCGTTCCTGGTGCTGGAAGCGATCGGCGGCACCATCGCCGTCAACTACGGCTTCACCAACGCGTTCTGGGCCATCGTCGCCATCGGCCTGATCATCTTTCTGACCGGCCTGCCGATCAGCTATTACGCGGCGCACTACGGGCTCGACATGGACCTGCTGACGCGCGGCGCCGGCTTCGGCTACATCGGCTCGACCATCTCGTCCTTCGTCTACGCCTCCTTCACCTTCATCCTGTTCGCGCTGGAAGCGGCGATCATGGCGTATGCGCTGGAACTGTACTTCGGCCTGCCGCTCTATCTCGGCTACCTGGTCAGCGCGCTGGTCGTGATCCCGCTGGTGACGCACGGCGTGACCCTGGTCAGCCGCATCCAGATGCTGACCCAGCCGGTATGGCTGATCCTGCTGGCGCTGCCCTTCATCGCCATCGCCGCCAGGCAGCCGCAATTGCTGACGCAACTGGGACAGTTCGGCGGGAGCGGCGGGCAGCACGGCTTCAACATGCTGCAGTTCGGCGCCGCCACCGCGGTCGGCGTGGCGCTGATCACGCAGATCGGCGAGCAGGTCGACTTCCTGCGCTTCATGCCCGAGCGCACGCCGGCCAACCGGGTACGCTGGCACCTGGGCGTGCTGGCCGCCGGCCCCGGCTGGATCCTGCTCGGCATGGCCAAGATGCTGGGCGGCGCCCTGCTGGCTGTGCTGGCGATCGAGGGCGGCGCCACGCTGGCGCAGGCGGTGAACCCGAACCAGATGTACCTGGCCGGCTTCAGCCAGGTGTTCGCCAATCCGGCGCTGGCGGTGGCGGCGACCGCGCTGTTCGTGATCGTCTCCCAGGTCAAGATCAACATGACGAATGCCTATGCCGGCTCGCTGGCGTGGTCGAACTTCTTTGCGCGCCTGACCCACAGCCATCCGGGGCGCGTGGTGTGGGCCGTGTTCAACGCGCTGATCGCCGTGCTCTTGATGGAGCTGGACGTGTTCCAGGCGCTGGAACAGGTGCTGGGCCTGTATGCGAACGTCGCCATCGCGTGGATCACCGCGGTGGTCGCCGACCTGGTCATCAACAAGCCGCTCGGCCTGTCCCCCAAGGGCATCGAGTTCCGCCGCGCCTATCTGTATGACATCAACCCGGTCGGCGTGGGCGCCATGCTGCTGGCGTCGATGCTGTCGGTGGCCGCCTTCGCCGGCTTGTTCGGGCCGCGCGCGCAAGCCTTTTCCGCCTTCATCGCGCTGGGCACGGCCCTGGTTGCCGCGCCGCTGATCGCCTGGGCCACGCGCGGCAAATACTACCTGGCGCGCCCGGCGCACGGCTGGCCGGCCGGCGGCACCACCCGTGTCTGCTGCATCTGCGAAAAGGAATACGAAACCGACGACATGGCGCACTGCCCGGCCTACCAGGGGCCGATCTGCTCGCTGTGCTGCTGCCTGGACGCGCGCTGCGACGACGCCTGCAAGCCGCACGCGCGCCTGTCGAACCAATGGGAAGACGCGGCCAAGGCGCTGCTGCCGGCCGCGCTGTGGCCCTACATGAGCAGCCGCCTCGGCCACTACCTGCTCTTGATGCTGGTGACGGTGGGCTTCTTCGGCGGCCTGCTCGGCCTGCTGTACGTGCACGAACAGGCCGCCATCGGCCCCGCCGGCGCGCACCTGCTCCCTGCCCTGCGGCTGGCCTTCATCAAGGTGTTCGGCGCGCTGCTGCTGGCCAGCGGCATCGTCGCCTGGTGGCTGGTGCTGACCGGCGAAAGCCGCCGCGTGGCGCAGGAGGAATCGAACCGCCAGACCAGCCTGCTGACGCGCGAGATCGAGCTGCACGGCCGGACCGACGCCCAGCTGCAGCAGGCCAAGCGCCAGGCCGACCAGGCCAACCAGGCCAAGAGCCGCTACATCGCCGCCATCAGCCACGAGATCCGCACGCCGCTGAACAGCATCCTCGGCTATGCCCAGCTGCTCGACAACGACCCGGCGATTCCCACCCACCGCCAGCAGGCGATCCGGGTGATCCGCGGCAGCGGCGAGCACCTGCTGTCGCTGATCGAAGGCTCGCTCGACATCGCCCGCATCGAAGGCGGCAAGTTCAGCTTCGACATCAAGGAACTCGCCTTCCCGGCCTTCCTGGCGCAGATCGTGCGCATGTTCGAACAGCAGGCGCAGGGCAAGGGCCTGGGCTTCCGCTACGAGACCGCCGGCGCCCTGCCGGAGGTGGTGCGCGCCGACCGCAAGCGGCTCGGCCAGATCCTGATGAATATCCTCGGCAACGCGGTCAAGTTCACCGCGCGCGGCGAGGTCGTGTTCCGGGTGCGCTACGCGCGCGAGATGGCCGTGTTCGAGGTGGTGGACAGCGGCCCCGGCATCCTGCCCGACGAGGTCGAGCGCATCTTCGAACCGTTTGCGCGCGGCAGCGCCGGCCACGGCGGCGGCACCGGCGCCGGCACCGCCGGGACCGGCCTGGGCCTGCCGATCAGCCGCATGCTGGTGCAGCTGATGGGCGGCCAGCTCGACGTGGATTCCACGCCCGGCAGCGGCAGCCGCTTCACGGTCCGCCTGCAGCTGCCGCGCGTGCACGCGCCCGCGCACGTGCGCCAGTTGCCGCTGTTCGCGCCGAGCGGCTATGCCGGTCCGCGCCGGCGCATCCTGGTGGTCGACAACGAGCGTGTCGACCGCGAGCTGCTGGTCAACATCCTGGCGCCGCTCGGCTTCGACACCCAGCAGGCCGACACCGGCGCCGACTGCCTGGCGCGGGTCGACGCGTTCCGGCCGGACCTGATCCTGATGGACCTCGCCATGCCGGTGATGGACGGCTGGGAAGCCAGCCGCATCCTGCGCCGCGAGCGCGGGCTCACGCTGCCGATCCTGATCGTCTCCGCCAATGCCTACGACAAGACCCTGGAAAATCCGGCCGGGATCTCGTCCGAGGATTTCATCGTCAAGCCGGTCAACGTGGCCGAGCTGCTGGAACGCATCGGCGAGCGGCTCGGGCTGGCATGGACGATGCCGGGTGCCGCACCTGCTGCCGTGCCGGCATCCATGCCGAGGCCCGCGCCAGCGCCGGCACCGGCGCTAACCTTTCCGCCGGCCGCGCGGCTGGCGGCGCTGCGCGAGCATATCGCGCTGGGCTACGTGCGCGGCATCACCCGCGAGCTCGACGCGATCGCCGCGCTCGACCCGGGCTACGCCGCCTTTGCCGATGCGCTGCGCGCGCTGGCCGCGCGCTTCGACCTGGACGCGATGTCCGCCTTCCTCGACCGCGAAGCAGGACAGGAGCATTTGGAATGAACCATCCATCCTTCGACCGCCAGGCTGGCCTGGTGGTGCTGATCGTCGACGACGTGCCGGAAAACCTGGCCGTGCTGCACGACGCCCTCGACGAATCCGGCTACACCGTGCTGGTCGCGAACAACGGCGCCGCGGCGCTGGAACGCGCGCGCCAGGCCGTGCCGGACGTGATCCTGCTCGACGCCCTGATGCCCGGCATGGACGGCTTCGAGGTATGCCGCCGCCTGCGCGCCGACATTGCCACCCGTGCCATCCCGGTCATCTTCATGACCGGCCTGACCGAGACCGAGCACGTGGTCGCGGCCTTCGACGCCGGCGGCACCGATTACGTGACCAAGCCGGTGCGCCAGAGCGAGATGCTGGCGCGCGTGAAGACCCACGTGCAGAACGCGCGCCTGATGCACCAGGCCCGCAGCGCGCTGGATGCCTTCGGCAACGCGGTGCTGGCGGTGACGCCGCACGACCGCCGCATCGTCTGGCAGACGCCGCTGGCCCGGCAATGGATGCAGGCGTACTTCGGCGACGACGGCGACACCGTCACGCCGGCGCCGCTGGCCGCCTGGCTGGCCGCCGACCCGGCCGCCCAGCCGCTCACCGTGATCCGCGGCGCCGCACGCCTGATCTTCAACGCCGCCGACGTGCGCAGCGGCGAACAGTGGATGATCGTGCTGCGCGAGGAATCGGACACCGCACGCGTGCAGGCGCTGATGGCGCTGTTCCGGCTGACGCAGCGCGAGTCCGAGGTGCTGCACTGGGTCATCCAGGGCAAGACCAACCGGGATATCGGCGACATCCTCGGTATGAGTCCGCGGACCGTCAACAAGCACCTGGAACATGTGTTCGAGAAGCTGGGGGTGGAAACGCGGACGGCGGCGGCGACTTTGGCGACCAATAAAATGCGGACGTCGGGCTGACACCGCGAACTTGAAACCGGCACCGCGAACTTAAAACCAACACCGCGAACTTAAAACCGTCATTCCCGCAAAGGCGGGAATCCAAGTTGCTCGCGTATCGTTAGCGCATAAACCTTGGATTCCCGCCTTCGCGGGAATGACGTTCATAAGGTAACCAAGGAACGACGTTCATAAGGTAACGGTGGTCAGAGCGTAGGGTGGGCTCCCCGAGCCCACGCGGAAGCAGGCGTAACGCGAACTTCCGCGTGGGCACGGGTGCCCACCCTGCCTCAGACGGCCAGATGCCGCCTCACATGCTCCCCATCCATCTCCTGCGCCGTCCCGCTGGCCACCACCTCCCCGCGCGACAGCACCACGAACTTGTCCGCCAGCGCCCGCGCAAAATCGAAATACTGCTCGCACAGCAGGATCCCGATGTCGCCGCGCTCGCGCAGCAGGCGGATCACGCGCTCGATGTCCTTGATGATCGAGGGCTGGATGCCTTCGGTCGGCTCGTCCAGGATGATCAGTTCCGGCCGCGCCAGCAGCGCCCGCGCGATGGCGAGCTGCTGTTGCTGCCCGCCCGACAGGTCGCCGCCGCGCCGTCCCAGCATTTCCTTCAGCACCGGGAACAGTTCGTAGACCTCGCCGCTGATGCGCGACGCTTCCCGTCCGGACAAGGTGGCCATCCCCATCATCAGGTTTTCTTCGACCGTCAGGCGCGCGAAGATGTCGCGTCCCTGCGGCACGTAGGCGATGCCGCGCGCGGCGCGCCGGTGCGGCTTCAGGCGCGTGATGTCGCGGCCGTTCCAGGTCACGCTGCCGCGCGCCACCGGCAGCACGCCCATCAGGCACTTCAGCAGCGTGGTCTTGCCGACGCCGTTGCGGCCCAGCAGGGTCACGCATTCGCCCTTGGCCACCGACAGCGACACCCCGCGCAGCGTGTGCGCAGCGCCGTAATACTGGTTCACCTGTTCCACCTGCAGCATGCTACCTCCCCAAATACACTTCGATGACGCGGTCGTGCGCCTGCACCTCGTCCATGCGCCCTTCGGCCAGCACCGATCCCTCGTGCAGCACGGTCACCTTGCCCTGCTGCGCGATCTCGGCAACAAAACCCATGTCGTGCTCGACCACCATGATCGAATGCTTGCCGCGCAATTCGTTCAGCAGCTCGGCGGTGCGCGCGGTCTCGGCGTCGGACATGCCGGCCACCGGCTCGTCCAGCAGGATCAGCTGCGGCTCCTGCATCAGGAGCATGCCGATTTCCAGCCACTGCTTCTGGCCGTGCGACAGCAGGCCGGCCAGCCGGTCTTCCTGGCCGTGGAGGCGGATCAGGCGCAGGGTCGCGTCGATGCGGTCCTTCTGCTCGCTGCTCAGGCGCGCGAACAGGGTCGGACGCACGCGCTTGTCCATCTTCATCGCCAGTTCCAGGTTCTCGAACACCGTGTGCTGTTCGAACACGGTCGGGCGCTGGAACTTGCGGCCGATGCCGGCGTGGGCGATCTCGTATTCGGTCAGGCGCGACAGGTCGTGCGACTGGCCGAACCAGGCCTGCCCCGAGGTCGGCCGGGTCTTGCCGGTGATGACGTCCATCATCGTGGTTTTGCCGGCGCCGTTCGGGCCGATGATGCAGCGCAGCTCGCCGACCGAGATGTCGAGGGTCAGCTTGTTCAGCGCGCGGAAGCCGTCGAAGGAGACCGTGATGTCGTCCAGGTACAGGATCGCGCCGTGGGTGGTGTCGACCCCTGCGCGCTTCGGGACCAATGCTGCGCTCATGTCGAGGCTCATGCCGTTTCCTCCTCGGTGGTGGCAACCCGCTTGCCGCGCACGCGCGCCGGCAGCAGGCGTGTCAGTTCGGGCAGCGTGCCCACGATCCCCTTGCGCAGGAACAGCGTCACCAGGATGAACAGCAGGCCGAGCGCGAACAGCCACAGGTCCGGGAAGGCCGCGGTGAACCAGCTTTTCAGGCCGTTCACGGCAAAGGCGCCGACGATCGGGCCGACCAGCGTGCCGCGCCCGCCGATCGCGACCCAGATCACCATTTCGATCGAATTCGCCGGCGACATCTCGGACGGGTTGATGATGCCGACCTGCGGCACGTACAGCGCACCGGCAATCGCGCACAGCACCGCCGACAGGGTCCACACGAACAGCTTGAACGACAGCGGGTCGTAGCCGATGAACATCAGGCGCGATTCCGCATCGCGCACGCCCTGCAGCACCCGGCCCAGCTTGGAGCCGACGATCCAGCGGCACAGCAGCAGCGCCCCGACCAGCAGCGCCAGCGTGACCAGGTACAGCACGGCGCGCGTGCCCGGCGCCGTGATCGCATGGCCGAGGATGCGCTTGAAGTCCGTGAAGCCGTTGTTGCCGCCGAAGCCGGTGTCGTTGCGGAAGAACAGCAGCATGAAGGCATAGGTCATGGCCTGGGTGATGATCGAGAAGTACACGCCCTTGATGCGCGAGCGGAACGCGAACCAGCCGAACACGAAGGCCAGCAGGCCCGGCACCAGCACCACCAGCAGCATGCAGTACCAGAAGTGGTCGGTGAAGGCCCAGTACCACGGGTAGTCCTTCCAGTCGAGGAAGACCATGAAGTCGGGCAGCAGGCTGCCGTAGCTGCCCTCGCGGCCGATGGCGCGCATTAGGTACATGCCGTGCGCATAGGCGCCGAGCGCGAAGAACACGCCGTGGCCGAGCGATAGGATGCCGGTATAGCCCCACACCAGGTCGAGCGCCAGCGCCGCCAGCGCGTAGCACATGAACTTGCCGGCCAGGCCCATCGCATAGCCGGACACGTGCAGCGGGTGTTCCGGCGGCAGCGCCAGGTGCAGCAGCGGCAGCAGCGCCGCCCCCGCGGTGCAGACGGCCAGCAGCGTCCAGCCGCGCGTTGTGAACAGAGGTTTCATTCGACACTCCTGCCTTTCAGCGCGAACAGGCCCTGCGGCCGGCGCTGGATGAATACGATGATGACGACCAGGATGCAGATCTTGGCCATGACGGCGCCGGCCAGCGGTTCCAGGAACTTGTTGATCTCGCCCAGGCCCAGCGCGCCCAGCACGGTGCCGGCCAGTTGGCCGACGCCGCCCAGCACCACCACCATGAAGGAATCGACGATGTAGGACTGGCCGAGATCGGGACCGACGTTGCCGAGCTGGGACAGCGCGACGCCGCCCAGGCCGGCGATGCCGGAACCGAGGCCGAAGGTCAGCATGTCGATGCGGCCGGTCGGCACGCCGACGCAGTCGGCCATGCGGCGGTTCTGCATGACGGCGCGCACGAACAGGCCGAGCCGGGTCTTGTTCAGTACCAGCCACACGGCCGCCACCACCAGCACCGCGAACCCGATGATGGCGATGCGGTTGTACGGCAGCACCAGCGAGCCGAGCACCGTCAGGCCGCCCGACATCCAGGCCGGATTGGCCACCTCGACGTTCTGCGCGCCGAACACGGTGCGCACCGCCTGCATCAGCATCAGGCTGATGCCCCAGGTGGCCAGCAGGGTCTCCAGCGGCCGGCCGTACAGCCAGCGGATCACGCTGCGCTCGAGCAGCACGCCGACCGCGAACGCGACCAGGAAGCCGGCCGGCAGCGCGGCCGCCAGGTACCACTCCTGGGCGCCGGGCAGGTACTGGCGGAACAGCGACTGGACCACGTAGGTCGTGTAGGCGCCGATCATCAGCAGTTCGCCGTGCGCCATGTTGATGATGCCCATCAGGCCGAAGGTGATCGCCAGCCCCAGCGCCGCCAGCAGCAGCACGCTGCCCAGCGAGACGCCGTAGAACAGATTGGCGATGATGTCGTTGCGCGCGGCGCGGCCGTCGATCGCGGCCAGCGTCGTTGCGGCGGCCGTGCGCAGCGCTGCGTCGGCTTCGGCATACGTGCCGTCCGGGTTGCGCGCCAGGATCGCCTGCAGTTGCGGGCGCATGGCCGGCGTGCCGCTGTCGGCCAGCGCCAGCACGGCGGCCTTGCGCCGGACCGGGTCGCCGGCGCCGAGGTCGGCCGCGGCGACCAGCCGGGCCAGGATGGCGCGCAGCTCGGGATCGGTCTCGCGCGCCAGCGCCTGGCGCAGCAGCGGTGCCTGGGCCGGGTCCACTTCCCTTCCCTCCAGCGCGCGCGCCGCGGCCAGGCGGCCGTCGCGCTCCGGCGCCAGCAGCGCCAGGCCGGACAGCGCCGCCTGGGTCGCCGCGCGCAGGCGGTTGTTGACCACGATGCCGTCGACGCCGTCGGGCAGCGTCGACGGCTGGCCGGTGGCGGCGTCGACCGCCTGGTCGCCGTGCACGATCAGCACCTGGCCGGCGGGCGTGGCATACAGCGCTTCGTCGAGCAGCGCCTGCAGCAGCTTGCGCGCATCGGCGCTGCCGGTGGCGGCGATGCGGGCGACGGCTTCGACGCGGGCGTCGGGATCGTCGCCGGCCAGGGGTTGCAGCAGCGCCGGATCGATGGCGGCGTGGGCCAGCACCGGCAGGCAGAGCGCCAATGCGGCCAGGAAGTGTGAAAACATGCGCCTCATGATGTAGCCCATTTCATTTGCACGTCGCCCCTGCGAAGGCAGGGGCCCAAGTTTTATGCGTACCGGCAGCTCGTGCAACTTGGGCCCCTGCCTGCGCAGGGGCGACGATTCGACGGCTACCGGCTTACGGTGATGCTGCAGCGCTTACAGGCTCTGCTTGCCCTCGTTCCCCTTGATATACGGGCTCCACGGCTGCGCCCGGATCGGCTCCTTGCTCTTCCACACGACCGTGAACTGCCCGTCGCCCTTGATCTCGCCGATCATCACCGGCTTGTGCAGGTGGTGGTTGGTCTTGTCCATCACCAGCGTGTAGCCGGACGGCGCCTTGAAGCTCTGGCCCGCCATCGCCGCGATCACCTTGTCGGTGTCGGTCGACTTGGCCTTTTCCACCGCCTGCGCCCACATGTGGATGCCGACGTAGGTCGCTTCCATCGGATCGTTGGTGACGGCGCTGGCGGCGTTCGGCAGTTTCTTGGCCGCCGCGTAGGCCTTCCACTTCTTGACGAAGTCGGCATTGGTCGGGTTCTTGACGGATTCGAAGTAGTTCCAGGCCGCCAGGTGGCCGACCAGCGGCTTGGTGTCGACGCCGCGCAGTTCTTCCTCGCCGACCGAGAACGCCACCACCGGCACGTCGGTCGCCTTCAGGCCGGCGTTGCCCAGCTCTTTATAAAAGGGCACGTTGGAGTCGCCGTTGATGGTCGAGATCACTGCCGTCTTGCCGCCGCTCGAGAACTTCTTGATGTTGGCGACGATGGTCTGGTAGTCGGCGTGGCCGAACGGGGTGTACAGCTCCTGGATGTCGCTGTCCTTGACGCCTTTGCTGTGCAGATAGGCGCGCAGGATCTTGTTGGTGGTGCGCGGGTACACGTAGTCGGTGCCGAGCAGGACGAAGCGCTTGGCACCGCCGCCGTCCTTGCTCATCACGTATTCGAGCGCCGGAATCGCCTGCTGGTTCGGCGCCGCGCCGGTGTAGAAGACGTTCTTCTCGAGTTCCTCGCCTTCGTACTGCACCGGGTAGTACAACAGGCCGTTGAGCTCCTTCACCACCGGCAGCACCGACTTGCGCGACACCGAGGTCCAGCAGCCGAAGATGGCGACCGCCTTGTCCTTGGCGATCAGCTGGCGCGCCTTTTCCGCGAACAGCGGCCAGTTCGAGGCCGGGTCGACGATCACCGGCTCGATCTTCTTGCCCAGCACGCCGCCCTTGGCGTTGATCTCGTCGATCGCCATCAGGGCCACGTCCTTCAATGAGGTTTCGGAAATCGCCATGGTGCCGGACAGCGAATGCAGGATGCCGACCTTGATGGTATCGGCGGCATGGGCCGACAGGCCGCTGGCCAGCAGGGCGGCGCCAAAGGCGATGCGGGTGGCGGAAGTCAGGAAAGTGCGACGGTTGGACATGCTTGGACCTCGTTATGAAGAAGAAGGGATCAATACTGGAGCTGCAGGGTGACCGCGAATGCCGAGCGGCTGTCGGCACCCGTGACGCTGGTGCGCGAATACAGCGCCGCCAGCTGGGCGTTGTAGCCGTCGATGATGTAGTTGATGCCGGCGTCGGCCTGGCGCGTGTCGATGCCGGTGTCGGCCTCGAACTTCTGGTAGCGCACGAAAGGCTGCAGGCGATTGACGATGTAGCCGGCGCCGACCAGCCAGGCCTTGCCCTGCTCGGCGCGGATCACGCCGCCGGTGTCGTAGTCGTACCAGGCGCCTTCCAGCGACACCGCGCCGGCGCCCGGCAGGCGCTTCTCGAGCAGGACGTCGAGGCTCCATGAACGGTAGTCGCCGCTTGCCGCGGCGGTCAGCACGCCGTCCTTCTGGCTGCGGCCGGCCAGGCCGACCGCCAGGATGTCCTTGGTGCCGAGGTAGTTGCCGGTGCCGTAGTAGCCGGGTTCCAGGTCCCAAAAGTCGTACTGCAGGCGGCCGGCGAACATCGGCTTGTCGGACGCGCGCAGGCCGGCTGCCCGGGCCTGGTTCTGGGTCAGCGATCCGATGCCGAAGGTATGGCCCTCGTAGCCGCCGAAGGAATAGCCGAGCCGGCCGTCCAGCAGGTTGCCCCACACGGTGACGCCGTCGTCGCGGCCGCGGAAGATGCCGCCGTTGTAGCCGTAGCGCGAAGCCACGCCGGCCCAGTAGCCGCCGCCCAGCGAATAGTAGGGGCCGGCCATGTTGGCGCGGTCGCTCGGCGACAGCATGCGGCCGGCCCACACGTTCAGCTCGGGAGAAAACGCGAACTGCCCGGCCGCGTCCAGCACGCGGATCTTGTCGCCGTCCCACTCGGTACTGAACATGCCCTTGATCTGCTGGTTCAGCGAGGCGCCGAAGTACAGGCGCGCGCTGTCCAGGTTGAAGTCGTTCGAGCGCGAACCGTCGGCCGCGCCGTGCTCGATGCTGGAATAGCTGGTGCGCAGGCCGAAGCCGACGCTGAGCGACTGGTCCGGCCCGATGTTCACAGTGGCGCCCGCCTGCGCCTCGAGCGCGCACAGCGTGCCCGCCATCCCGATCAGGGCCGCAAGCGCGGCCTTCTTCCCTGCTGAACGCATTCTGGCTCCCTGGATGATGAATTGTTGTGTTGCCATCATCGCCATCCGGGCCGGCGGCGGCCATACGTCAGGTTACGTAGTCGCGCCTGCGGCACAGTCGACCGCCGGGGCCGGCCTGCCTTATCATGTGCAGAGAATCATGTTCGAGGACACCATGCTTACCACCGCACAGCGCGAGCAGTACCAACGCGACGGCTACATCGTCATTCCCGATTTCAAATCCCTGGACGAGATCGCGCGCCTGCGCGCACGCGCCGAGGAAATTGTCGAGTCCTTCGACCCGGCCGAATCGCGCGCCATCTTCACCACGCGCGACCAGGCCCGCGCCAGCGACGCCTGGTTCCTCGGTTCCGACAACACGGTGCGCTGCTTCTTCGAGGAAGAAGCCTTCGACGCCGACGGCAAGCTGAAGCAGGCCAAGGCCCTGTCGATCAACAAGATCGGCCACGCGATGCACGACCTCGACCCGGTCTTCCACGCTTTTACGCGCGACCCGCAACTGGCGGCGGTGGCGCGCGACCTCGGCCTGGAGCAGCCGCAGGTATGGCAGTCGATGTACATCTTCAAGCAGCCGGGCATCGGCGGCGAAGTGCGCTGGCACCAGGACGCCACCTTCTTCGACAGCACGCCGATCAGCGTGACGACCTTCTGGTTCGCACTGGAAGACGCGACGGTGGAGAATGGCTGCCTGTGGGCCGAGCCGGGCGGCCACCGCGGCCCGCTGCGCGAACGCTTCCTGCGCGATGGCGACCGCATCACGATGGAAAAGCTGGACGCCATGCCGTGGCCGGACAACAGCACGGCGGTGCCGCTGGAAGCCAAGGCCGGCACCCTGGTGTGCTTCCACGGCCTGCTGCCGCACTACAGCGCGCCGAACCGCTCACCGGTGTCGCGCCATGCATTCACGCTGCATGCAACCGATGCGCGCACCGCATACTCGTCACGCAACTGGATCCAGCGCGATGCGAGTTTGCCGGTGCGCGGGTTCGACTGAAGCAGCCGGCGCGCCGACGATGGTCCGGATCCTTCCCTTCGAGCGCCGGCATGGCGCCGGCGTCGCCGGCCTGATCCTGCCGATCCAGCAGGCCGAGTTCGCGATTCCGGTGACCCTGGCCGACCAGCCGGACCTGCTCGACATCCCCGGCTTCTACCAGCGCGGCAAGGGCCAGTTCTGGGTGGCGCTGGATGAGGAGTCGGGGTCGGTGGTCGGCACCATCGCCCTGCTCGATATCGACAACGACGACGGCGCATTGCGCAAGATGTTCGTCGCGGCCGGCCACCGCGGGGCCGCGCACGGCATCGCGCAGCGGCTGCTGGACACGCTGCTGGCGCACGCGCGCGCAGGCGGCCTGCGGCGGCTCTACCTGGGCACCACCGCCAGCTTCCTGGCGGCGCACCGTTTCTACGAGAAGCAGGACTTCGAGCAGATCGACGCAAGCGCCCTGCCGGCTGCCTTTCCGGTCATGAAGGTCGATACCCGGTTCTATGCGCGGACCCTCTGATGTCGAAGGCGCCCGGCACTCACTGCGATGCCGCCAGCGCCTCCGCATCCTCCCCTGCCGGGATGCGCATCGGCGCCGCCGGATCGCTCACCGCGCGCCACACGGCCTGCGCCACGTCGCGCGCCTGCGTGACCGGGCCGCCGCTTCGCATGGCGGCGAACACTGCGTCCAGCATCGGCGCATACGCCTCGGGCACCTCGCCCTGCATACGGCTGCGGGCATTCTCGCCGAAGCGCGTCGCGGGCGAACGGCCGGGCAATACCAGGCGCGTGCGGATGCCGAGCGGGGCCAGTTCCAGCGCGAGCGATTCGGTGAAGGCGTTCACCGCCGCCTTGCTGGCCGTGTAGACCGACAGCAGCGGCAGCGGCACCAGCGTGACGCTCGAGGTGACGTTGACGATCACGCCCGCGCCCCGTTCACGGAAGGCCGGCAGCACCGCTTGCGTCATGGCGATCGTGCCGAGTGCGTTGGCCTCGAACACGCTGCGCGCGGTCGCCATCGATATGGCTTCCAGCGGATACAGCACGCCGATGCCGGCATTGTTGACCAGTGCGTCGATCGGCCCGGCCGCCCCGATGGCCGCGCTGATGCTGGCGGCGTCGGTGACGTCGAGCGCCAGCAGGCGCAGGTGCTCGGACGGTGGCAGGAGGCTGGCATCGGGCGTGCGCATCGTGGCGATGACCTGCCAGCCGTGTTCGAGGAACAAACGGGCGGTGTCGAGGCCGAAGCCGGACGAACATCCGGTGATCAGGACGGTTTTCATGGTGGACTCCTGTAATTGGTTGAGGTACCAGCACGATAGGCGCTGCAAGCCGGACGAGCTACAATCAACAGTCTCAATTTCATTTGCGGGAGTCCGGACATGATCGATCCGCTGGCGGAAGTGGTGGGCTTGCTGCAGCCCGGCGTGCGCTTTACCAAGATCGTCGGCGGCGCCGGGCGCTGGGGCGTGCGGCGCGCGGAAACCGGCCAGCCTTCGTATTGCGTGATCCTCGACGGCAGTGCCCGCATCACGGTCGAGGACAATCCGGCCTTGACCCTGACGGCGGGCGACTTCATCCTGATTCCCGCGACCCGCGACTTCGCGATGTCGAGCATGCAGGCGCCGCAAGCGCATGACTTCGACCGTCAGCCGGTGATGCTGCATCCCGGCGAATTCCGGCTCGGCACCCGGGATGGCGCGCCGGACGTGCGCTACATCATCGGCCATTGCGTGTTCGAATCGCCCGATGCAGCCTTGCTGGTATCGCTGCTGCCGCGCCTGGTGCACGTGCGTGGCGAGCAGCGCCTGGCCACGCTGGTACAGCTGGTGAACGACGAATCGCGTGCGCAGCGGCCAGCACGCGAGGTCGTGATGGCGCGCCTGCTCGAGGTGCTGTTGATCGAGGCGCTGCGCTCGACGGTCGGCACCGCGGCGTCGCCGGGCCTGGTGCGCGGGCTGGCGGATGCGCGCCTGGCGGCTGCGCTGCGCCGGATGCACGAGGCGCCGGCCCGCGACTGGACCGTCGCCGAGCTTGCGCACGAAGCTGCCCTGTCGCGCTCCGTTTTCTTCGAGCGCTTCCAGCGCGCCGTCGGCATGGCGCCGATGGAATACCTGCTGGCTTGGCGGATGGCCTTGGCCAAGGACCTGCTGCGGCGCGGCGCCTGCAGCATCGCCGAAGTGGCGGAACGTATCGGCTACAGTTCCGCGAGCACCTTCAGCGTCGCCTTCGCGCGGCATATCGGCATGCCGCCGACCCGGTATGCGCGCTTGCAGGATACGGTCACGCATGACACGGCGGCGCAGACGGCAACCGTTTGAGGGAACGAAAGCCGATTGACGGCGCTGATACCGGAGGATACTGCCAAGCGTCCAACCAGAAGTATTAAAACTACATAGCCACCCTAATTCGATTGACACCACAGCAGCGTCTGCTCAAGAATCTCCTCACCGGAGGTAGGGAGACATAAACAAAGCAACACTCCGGCCCGTAGTAAAAGTACTAAACATTCTTGTACAACACTCGGAGGAGAATATGCAAAGCAAGATCGCTGCCATCCTGGCGGCAGGCATCATGACGTTCGCAACCCAGGCAGGCGCCGCCACCCCGGCCCAGCAGGCCGGCAACAGCAGTGCCATCGTACTGCAGGGTTTCCACTGGAATTCCGCCACCTACGCCGGCCCCGACTGGTACAACACGCTGATGAACAACGTCGGCGACCTGAGCACGATGGGCTTCACGCACGTCTGGTTCCCGCCGCCGTCGGATTCGGCCGCGCGCGAAGGCTACCTGCCTCGCCAGCTCAACAAACTCGATTCCAGCTACGGCAGCGCGGCCGAACTGACCAACGTCGTCAGCGCCTTCAAGAGCCGCGGCGTCAAGGCGATCGCCGACGTGGTCGTCAACCACCGCGTGGGCACCACCGGCTGGTCCGACTTCACCAATCCGAACTGGACCACCTACACCATCGTCAACAACGACGAATGCAACTGCGGCCTGGGCGCGGGCGACACCGGCGACGGCTTCGGCGGCGGGCGCGACCTGGCCCATACCAACGTCGGCGAAGTCCAGAACGGCATCATCAACTGGCTGAACTACACCATCAAGCCGGTCGGCTTCAGCGGGCTGCGCTTCGACTACGTGAAGGGCTTCAGCCCCGGCTACGTGGCGCAGTACGCGAACGCCTTCGGCGCCGAGTTCTGCGTCGGCGAGCTGTGGCCGGACTTTGACCTGAACAACATGGACGCCAACCGCCAGGCGATCATGAACTGGATCAACGGCACCAGCAACAGCTGCGGCGCCTTCGACTTCACCACCAAGGGCATCCTCAACGACGCCCTCGCCAACGGCAACTACTGGCGCCTGAAGGCCACCGACGGCAAGCCGCAGGGCGCGATCGGCTGGTGGCCGGCGATGTCGGTGACCTTCGTCGACAACCACGACACCGGCCCGGCCGAAAGCTGCGGCAGCGGCCAGAGCATCTGGCCGGCGCCGTGCGGCAAGGTCATGGAAGGCTATGCCTACATCCTGAGCCACCCGGGCATCCCGACCGTGTTCTACCCGCACATCTACAACTGGAACCTGAAGACCCAGATTGCCGCCCTGATGAAGGCGCGCAAGGACGCCGGCGTGACCTCGACCTCCGCGGTCGCGATCCAGCAGGCGACCCAGGGCCTGTACGCGGCCATCGTCACCGGCAACACGCGCCAGCTGGCGATGAAGATCGGCCCGAACAGCTGGAGCCCGGGCACCGGCTGGACGCTGCAGACTTCCGGCACCAACTACGCGGTCTGGACCAAGTAAGCGCCGCCCTCACGCGGCCGCGGAACAATCGGACCGCGGCCGCATGCAGCCGGGACATCCGCCCAGGTCGACCCCGTGCACGCTGACCCGGTCGCGTCCGTGCTGCTTGGCGTGGTACAGCGCCTCGTCGGCGCGGCGCAGGATGTCTTCCCACTTGCCGTCCTCGGCGGCCAGCGCGGCCACGCCGACGCTGACCGTCATCCGCACCGCGTGGCCGTCGGCCTGCAGCGGCGAGGCCGCCACCGTTTCGCGCAGCCGTTCGGCGATGGTACACACGTCGACCAGCCGGCTGCCGTCGACCAGCACCGCGAACTCTTCGCCGCCGATGCGAAACAGCGCGTCGTAGCCGCGCAGCACCCGGGACGCCACGTCGGTCACGTGGCAGATGGCGGCATCGCCGATGCCATGGCCGTAGCGGTCGTTGATCGATTTGAAGTGGTCGATGTCGAAGGTGATGAAGTGGATGGCCGCGCCGCTGCGCTGGCTGCGGCGGAATTCGCGCGCGGCGATGTCGTGCAGCGCGCGCCGGTTCAACCAACCGGTGAGCGCATCGGTCAGCGAGGCGCGCTTGAGCGCCAGCGCCTGCTCGTGGGTCACGATCAGGGCGCAGCCGATGGTCGCGACTGCCATGAAGACCAGCACGCACAGCGAGCCGACGGTTTGCAGCATCTGGTTGCCCATGAACGTGAGATGCAGGCGGTCGCCGAGCGCCACGTACAGCGCGCGCAGCACCAGCTGCAGCATGAACAGCGTTTCCAGCACGATCATCGGCAGGTAGGCCAGCCGCGTCTGGCGCGACTGGCCGGGCTGGCGCCACAGGAGCAGGGCCGCACCCAGGCTGATGGCGGCGATCGGCGGCGTGAACAGCATCAGGCGCAGCGTCACCGACGCCTGCACCGCCGGCACCAGGTGCGCGCCGAACACCGCCAGCGACAGCCAGGCCAGCAGGTCCCAGCGCGGGCGCAGATTCAGGTGGCAGCGCAGGCCGGCCAGGATGCCATAGTGGCCGGCGATGTACAGGACGTTGCCGGCGGCCGGCGCGATCAGGGGATGGAGGCGGTAATGGATGGCGCAGGCCCCGATGACGCTGCTGGCGGCGAAGCACAGGCCGGCCAGCGCCCAGTGGAACAGGCAAGCCCGGCGCGCGCTGGCGAGGTACAGCAAGCCCATGCTGACCGCCATGACCGCGCCACCCAGCGCACACGCCACGACGAGTGTGAAAACGTCCATCTCCTGTCTCCGACCTTGACCATCTTTTACATGTTCGATTTCTCCAAGTATAAAACTATTGCCAAAATATAAGTTCAGCAGCGGGTTCGAGTGGCAAAAAAACATCGGTTTTGCTGCGGCAAATTTGTCATTGCCGCCATACGTCAAGCGAAACCGGCCAGCCCGGCGGCTGTGATATAAGTGCGAACCGACCAGACCATCGAGGCCGCATGAGTCCTGTTTTTTTCGCGATCGTTGGCGCCCAGTTCTTCTCCTCGCTGGCAGACGCCGCGCTGTTCATCCTGTGCGTCTCGCTGATCTCCACGCTCGCCTTCCCGGAGTGGATGACGCCGATGCTCAAGATGGGCTTCGTGCTGTCGTACATCCTGCTCGCGCCCTTTGCCGGGGCCTTTGCCGATACCTTTCCCAAGGGACGGGTGATGCTGGTCACGAACACGATCAAGATGTTCGGCTGCTCGCTGATCCTGGCCAAGGCCAATCCCCTGCTCGCCTACGGCATCGTCGGCTTCGGCGCCTCGGCCTATTCGCCGGCCAAGTACGGCATCCTGGCCGAGGTGCTGCCGGCGCGCCGGCTGGTGGCGGCCAACGGCTGGATCGAGGGCACGACCGTGGTCGCCATGATCCTCGGCACCATCCTGGGCGGCCTGATCTCCTCGAACGCGGAAACCATCGCCTGGCTGCTGCATGCCAGCTTCACCCTGTTCGGCTACGTCATCCCGAGCCCGCTGCATGCGGCGGTGACGGTGATCGTCCTGACCTACCTGCTGGCGGCGCTGCTCAACCTGGGCGTGCTCAACAAGGGCAAGCGCTACGCGCGGCGCGGCCGCTCGCTGCCGGCGCTGCTCAAGGATTTTTACCGCTGCAATTCGACGCTGTGGCGCGACCGCGCCGGCCGGGTGTCGCTCGGCGTCACCTCGCTGTTCTGGGGCGCCGGCATGGTGCTGCAGATCCTGCTGCTGGCCTGGGCCCAGACGGCGCTCGGGCTCGGGCTCGACAAGGCGGCCGCGCTGCAGGCGGTGTTCGCGACCGGGGTCGTGCTGGGCGCCGCGCTGGCCGGCAAGGCGGTACCGCTGGTGCGCTCGATGTCGGTGATGCCGCTCGGCGCCGTGCTCGGCGTGGCCCTGTGCGCGATGGCGCTGGTGCATACGGTGGCCGTGGCGCTGCCGCTGCTGCTGGTCATCGGCATCCTGGCCGGTTTGTTCGTGGTGCCGATGAATGCCGTGCTGCAGCACCGCGGCCACACCTTGATGAGCGCCGGGCAGTCGATCGCGGTACAGAATTTCAACGAGAACCTCGCCATCCTGGCGATGACCGGCGGCTATGCGATGGCGCTGCAGGTGCAGTTGGGCATGAACACGGTGCTGGTGCTGCTGGGCACGGCGATTACGCTGGTCACGCTCTACCTGCGCATGATCGCGCGCACCATCTCGGGGACGCCACCGGAATCGTGACGCGTCGCGGTGCATGCCTGCACCGCGACCCACCTTGGGTATCGCCTATTTGCTACATCAACTGCTTTGTATCAGTGTTGTTACAAATCAAAACTGCGGTGTCTGAGAGTGAAAGACTAGAATATTTTCTTTCTTTCAACCTCTTATTTCACTTTTCAGCAGGGACAACATGATACGTTTGCCGATCGGCCTGGCGGCGCTGTGCCTCACCATATCCGCATTTGCCGCGGAACCATTCGACGACAAGTTCCGCCAGCTCGACGAACTGCTTCCGACCCCGACCACCATCCGCACCGCCTCCGGTGCGCCGGGAGCCGCCTACTGGCAGCAGCGCGCCGACTACCAGATCCGCGCCACGCTCGATGAAGCGAGCCGCTCGATCAGCGGCGCCGAGACGATCACGTATCACAACAACTCGCCGGACAGCCTGGGCTACCTGTGGGTCCAGCTCGACCAGAACATCTTCAAGCCGAATTCGGACGCCCGCACCACCGCCACCCTGCCCTCGCGCGATGCCTGGCAGTCCCGCAGCCCGACCGACGGCGTGAAGTTCGACGCCATCCGCACCGTGCTGGAAGCACGCACCTTCCCGGGCGGCTTCAACATCAAGAGCGTCAAGGACGGCAGCGGCCGCCCGATCCCGTTCACGATCAACCGCACCATGATGCGCATCGACCTGCCGCAGCCGCTGAAGCCCGGCGCGCGCACCGTATTCAGCATCGAATGGAGCTTCAACATCCCCGAGCAGAAGGTGCTGGGCGGCCGTTCCGGCTACGAGAAGTTCGACGACAAGAACGACCTGTTCGAGATCGCCCAGTGGTTCCCGCGCATGGCGGCCTACTACGACGTCTACGGCTGGCAGCACAAGCAGTTCCTGGGCGCCGGCGAATTCACGCTGGAATTCGGCGACTACGACGTGCAGGTCACCGTCCCGGCCGACCACGTGGTGGCCTCGACCGGCGAACTGCAGAACCCGGACGCGGTGCTCACGCCGGCCCAGCGCGACCGCCTGAAGCAGGCGCGCACGGCCGACAAGCCGGTGGTCATCGTGACCCAGGCCGAAGCCGAAGCCAAGGAAAAGACCCGCGCCAGCGGCACCAGGACCTGGCATTACAAGGCCAAGAACGTGCGCGACTTCGCGTTCGCCTCGAGCCGCAAGTTCATCTGGGATGCCCAAGGTTTCCGCAAAGACGGCACCAACGTGCTCGCCATGTCCTACTACCCGAAGGAAGGCAACCCGCTGTGGGGCCAGTACTCGACCCAGTCGATCATCCACACCATCGACCAGTACAACAAGTACTCGTTCGACTATCCGTACCCGGTGGCGATTTCGGTCAACGGTCCGGTGGGCGGCATGGAATACCCGATGATCTCGTTCAATGGCCCGCGTCCGACCAAGGACAAGAAGACCGGCGAGCTCACCTATTCCAAGCGCACCAAGTACGGCCTGATCAGCGTGATCATCCACGAAGTCGGCCACAACTACTATCCGATGATCATCAACTCGGACGAGCGCCAGTGGACCTGGATGGACGAGGGCCTGAACAGCTTCGTGCAGTACCTGGCCGAGCAGGCGTGGGAAGAGCATTACCCGCAGTCGCGCGGCGAGCCGCGCGTGATCGCCGACTACATGAAGAGCCGTAACCAGGTGCCGATCATGACCAACTCGGAATCGGTCCTCCAGTTCGGCAACAACGCCTACGCGAAACCGACCGCCGCGCTGATCGTGCTGCGCGAGACCGTGCTGGGCCGCGAGCTGTTCGACTTCGCGTTCAAGGAATACGCGCGGCGCTGGAAGTTCAAGCGCCCGACCCCGTCGGACTTCTTCCGCACCATGGAAGACGCTTCGGGCACGGACCTCGACTGGTTCTGGCGCGGCTGGTTCTATACCACCGACGCGGTCGACGTCAGCGTCGACGGCATCAGCGAGTACACCATCGGTACCAAGGACCCGGAAATCGAGAAAGCCTGGCAGAAGGCCCAGCGCGACGCCCAGCCGATCTCGATCACCGACCAGCGCAACAAGGGCACTCTGCCGCGCCGCGTGGATGCCCATCCGGAGCTGAAGGACTTCTACAACGAGCACGACGACTTCACCGTCACCAACAAGGACCGCAACACCTACGCCACCACGGTGGAAGGCCTGGAAGACTGGGAAAAGGCGCTGCTGAAGGAAGGCAAGCACCTGTACCTGGTGGACTTCTCGAACGTGGGCGGCCTGGTCTCGCCGCTGGTGCTGGAAATCACGCTCCAGAGCGGCAAGAAGTACATCGAGCGCGTGCCGGCCGAAGTGTGGCGCTACTCGCCGAAGAAGATCACCAAGCTGATCATCACCGACGAGCCGATGACCGGCCTGACCCAGGACCCGTACCTGGAAACCGCCGACACCGACATCAGCAACAACGCCTGGCCGCGCAAGGCGACGCCGTCGCGCCTGGAACTGTTCAAGTCCCAGCGCGAGCAGAACGACATGATGAAGGACTTCGCCGAGAAGCTGAAGACGGCGAAGGACAAGGACGCCAAGACCGAAGCCCAGAAGGCCGAGTAACGCGTCTCCGTAGGGTGGGCTCCCCGAGCCCACGCGGACGTTTGCATATCGCACGCATCCGCGTGGGCACGGCGTGCCCACCCTACGCACGTGCATCGATCAACAATGGAAATCCACCGGCGGTCGCACTCACAAGGTGCGGCTGCCGTTTTCACGATATAGACACCGCATGAAACGCCTCCCGCTCAGCCTCGCCATCCTCTCCCTGGTTGCCTCGCTCACCGCCTCCGCCCAAGCCTTCGACGACAAATTCCGCCAGCTCGACGAACTGCTGCCGACACCGACCGATACCCGCACCGCGTCCGGCGCTCCGGGCCACGCCTACTGGCAGCAGCGCGCCGACTACCGCATCCGCGTCACGCTGGACGAAGCGAAGCGCGCGATCTCGGGATCGGAAACCGTCACCTACCACAACAAGTCGCCGGATACGCTGACTTACCTGTGGGTGCAGCTGGACCAGAACATGTTCCGCAGCGATTCGGACAACCGCGCCGTCTCGAGCTACCCGTCGCGCGAAGCCTGGCGCACGCCGGCCACGGCCGGGGGTCAGACTGGCCTGGGCTATGAAGCGGCGCGCTTCCTGGTCGAGAGCCGCAAGTTCGACGGCGGCTACAAGATCGCGAGCGTGACCGGCACCAACGGCCAACCGCTGAAGGTAGCCGTCAACAAGACCATGATGCGCATCGACCTGCCGCAGCCCTTGAAGCCCGGCGCCAGCTTCTCGTTCAACATGGCGTGGAGCTTCAACATCCCCGAGACCAACGTGCTGGGCCGCCGCATGGGCTTCGAGCGCTTCGATAAAGAAGACAAGAACGACCTGTTCGAGATCGCCCAATTCTTCCCGCGCATGGCGGCCTACTACGACGCGCACGGCTGGCAGAACAAGCAGTACCTGGGCGACGGCGAGTTCACGCTGGAGTTCGGCGACTACGAAGTCGAGATCACGGTCCCGGCCGACCACATCGTGGCCGCCACCGGCGAGCTGCAGAACCCGGACGCGGTGCTCACCGGTGCCCAGCGCGAGCGCCTGCAGCGCGCGCGCAAGGCCGACAAGCCGGTCGTCATCGTCACCCAGGCGGAAGCCGAAGCCAGCGAAAAAGGGCGTGCCACCACCAGCAAGACCTGGCGCTTCAAGGCCAGGAACGTGCGCGACTTCGCGTTCGCCACCAGCCGCAAGTTCATCTGGGACGCGCAGGGCTTCAAAAAAGGCGACACCGACGTGCTGGCGATGTCCTACTACCCGAAGGAAGGCAACCCGCTGTGGGAGAAGTACTCGACCCAGGCCATCATCCACACCATCGACAACTACAACCGGTACTCGTTCGACTACCCGTACCCGGTGGCGATCTCGGTGAACGGCCCGGTGGGCGGCATGGAATATCCGATGATCTCCTTCAACGGCGGCCGCCCGACCAAGGACAAGAAGACCGGCGCGCTGACCTATTCGAAGAACACCAAATATGGCCTGATCAGCGTGATCATCCATGAAGTCGGCCACAACTACTTCCCGATGATCGTCAACTCGGACGAGCGCCAGTGGACCTGGATGGACGAGGGCCTGAACAGCTTCATGCAGTTCCTGGCCGAGCAGGCCTGGGAAGAGCACTATCCGGCACGCCGCGGCGAAGCCCGCAACATCGTCGACTACATGAAGAGCCGCAACCAGCAGCCGATCATGACCAACGGCGAATCGGTGGTGAACCGCGGCGCCAACGCCTACGCCAAGCCGGCCACGGCCCTGAACGTGCTGCGCGAGACCGTACTCGGCCGCGAACTGTTCGACTTCGCGTTCAAGGAATACGCGCAGCGCTGGAAGTTCAAGCGCCCCACCCCGGCCGACTTCTTCCGCACAATGGAAGATGCTTCGGGCACGGACCTCGACTGGTTCTGGCGCGGCTGGTTCTACAGCACCGACGCGGTCGACGTCAGCGTCGACGGCATCAGCGAGTACACCATCGGTACCAAGGACCCGGAAATCGAGAAAGCCTGGCAGAAGGCCCAGCGCGACGCCCAGCCGGTCTCGATCACCGACCAGCGCAACAAGGGCACCCTGCCGCGCCGCGTGGATGCGCACCCGGAGCTGAAGGACTTCTACAACGAGCACGACGACTTTACCGTCACCAACCGCGACCGCAACAAGTACAATGAAGCGGTCGAAGGGCTGGAGGACTGGGAAAAGGCGCTGCTCAAGGAAGGCAAGCACCTGTACCTGGTCGACTTCTCCAACCTGGGCGGGCTGGTGACGCCGCTGGTGCTGGAGATCCAGCTGGCAAGCGGCAAGAAGTATATTGAGCGCGTGCCGGCCGAGGTGTGGCGCTACTCGCCGAAGAAGATCACCAAGCTGATCGTCACCGACGAGCCGATGACCGGCCTGACCCAGGACCCGTACCTGGAAACCGCCGACACCGACATCGGCAACAATGCCTGGCCGCGCAAGGCGACGCCGTCGCGGCTGGAACTGTTCAAGACCAAGCAGCAGCAGGATGACATGATGAAGGACTTCAACGAAAAGCTGAAACCGGCCAAGGGCCAGGACGGCAAGGACCCGAAGGAAACCGCCAAGGCTGCCGAGCAGGCGGTCGAAGCAGGCAAGGCCGTCGAATGAGCGTTCGCCGTTTCCTGGTGAATGCAGCGTGTGCCATTGCGCTGGCCTGTGCCGGCGCGGCGGCGCATGCCCACCGCTTCCACGCGGGCATCACCGACATCAGCTTCAACGCCCACACCGGCAGTACCGAAGTCGTGCACACCTACATGGCGCACGACGTCGAGGCGCTGCTGGGCAACCTCTACCAGCGCCAGTTCGACCTGTCCGATCCGGACGACCAGGCCGTGCTGCGCAAGTATGTCGAGAAGCAGTTCTGGCTGGCCGACAAGGACGGGCGCCGCCTGGCGCTGCACTGGGTCGGCGTCACGGTCGATACCGACAGCGTCACCATTTTCCAGGAAGCGCCGTCGACGCCGGTGGACAAGGTCGAGACCATCCACGACGCCGTGCTGATCGACTTCCTGCCCGACCAGACCAACACGGTGAACTATACTGCCGGCGGCAGCCTGCGCACCTTCGGCTTCAGCGCCCGCCAATCAGAACTGACCGTCCACTGAGCCTTTCACCGATCGCCCGATGACATTACGCGTCTTACCCTGCGCGCTGGCCGCGCTGTTCGTCCACGAAGTCGCCCTTGCCGACGATCCGATCATCCAGCGCGTGCTGGTCGAAGGCGCGCGCGCCAGCCAGCTCGGCATCGCCGATTCCGCCAACGCCGGCAGCGTCAGCCAGAAGGAACTGGAGATGCGCACCATCTACCGTCCCGGCGAGCTGCTGGAAGCCACGCCCGGCCTGATCGCCAGCCAGCACAGCGGGGAAGGCAAGGCCAACCAGTTCTACCTGCGCGGCTTCAACCTCGACCACGGCACCGACCTCGCCACGTTTGTGGACGGCATGCCGGTCAACCAGCGCAGCCACGCGCACGGCCAGGGCTGGACCGACCTGAACTTCCTGATGCCGGAACTGACGGCGCGCCTGGACTATCGCAAGGGCCCCTATTCCGCGCGCGAAGGCGACTTCGCCTCGGCCGGCAGCGCTTCGGTCACCTATGCCAACCGGCTGGTGCGCGACGTCGCCACCGTCAGCGTCGGCCAGAACGGCTACCGGCGCACGGCGCTGGCGGCGTCGAGCGAGGCTGCGAACGGCGTTCTCACCTATGCAGTGGAGGCGCTGCACAACGACGGCCCCTTCACCCGCGGCGACGACTACCGCAAGCTGAACGGCGTGCTGCGCTACAGCCGCGGCTACGCCAACAACGGCTGGAGCGTGACGGCGATGGCCTACCACGGCAGCTGGAACGCGACCGACCAGATCCCCGAACGCGCGGTGGCCGGCGGCACGCTGGGCCGCTTCGACGCGATCGACACCACCGACGGCGGCGCCGCGCGCCGCTACAGCCTGTCCGGCGTGTGGCGCCGCACCGCGGCCGATTCGGCTTCGCAGGTAAACGCCTACCTGATCCGCAACCAGCTCGACCTGTGGTCGAACTTCACCTACTTCATGGACGACCCGGACCATGGCGACCAGTTCGCCCAGCCGGACCGGCGCGTCACCGGCGGCATCAACGCGGTCCACACCTGGCATGCGCACCGCAGCGACACGGTCGCTTCCGACATCACGGTCGGCGCGCAGGCGCAGAACGACAATATCTTCAACGGCCTGCTGCACACCGAGGCGCGCCGCACGCTGGACGTCACGCGCCGGGACCACGTCGTCGAAACCAGCGGCGCGCTGTGGATCGAGAACGCCACGCACTGGAACGACATGGTGCGCGGCACGCTCGGCCTGCGCGCCGACCGCTACCGCTTCCGCGTGCGCAGCGACCGGCCGGAAAACACGGGCAGCGCGTCCGACCAGCTGGTCAGCCCGTCGCTGAACCTGGCCTTCGGCCCGTGGCGCCAGAGCGAGCTGTATCTGAACTATGGCCAGGGCTTCCACAGCAACGACGCGCGCGGTACCACCACCACGGTCGACCCGAAGACACTCGAAGCGGTCGGCGAGACGCCTGGCCTGGTGCGCTCGCGCGGCATGGAGATCGGCCTGCGCACCGAGATCGTCCCGAAGAACCAGACCGCGATCTCGCTGTACCGCCTGGACTTCGATTCCGAGCTGACCTACATCGGCGACGCCGGCAACACCGAAGCCGGGCCGCCGAGCCGCCGCACCGGCATCGAGTTCTCGAACTACTACAAACCGTATAAATGGCTGTCGATCGATTTCGACGCTGCCTTCGCACGCGCGCGCTCGCAGGGCGCGGAAGCCGGCCAGGACCGCATTCCCGGCGCGGTGGAAGGCGTGGGCCAGCTGGCGCTGACGGTCAGCCAGCTGGGCAACTGGGAAGGCGCGCTGCGCCTGCGCTACTTCGGCCCGCGTCCGCTGGTCGAGGACGACAGCGTGCGCTCGCACGCCAGCACCACGCTCAACGGCCGCATCGGCTACCGCCTGCGCAAGGACCTGCGGGTGGAACTGGAAGGCTTCAACCTGGCCGACAAGCGCGCCTCGGCGATCGACTACTACTATGCATCGCAGCTGCGCGGCGAGGCGGCGGCGCGCGACGATGTCCACTTCCATCCGATCGAGGCGCGTTCGTTCAGGCTGACGCTGATCAAAAACTTCTGATCGAAGCCAACGCGACGCAACTTTTACGCGTGGGCACGGGGTGCCCACCCTACGGGCTGAGACGGTCGCTCCCGAATGGTGCTACGCTATCGGGATGACTACACCGCAACCACCCTACACCGATCCGTCGCGCGTCGCCGAAGCGTTGCGCAGCGACGGCTACGCCCTGCTCTCGCCCGCCGATGTGGCGCGGCTGTCCGGCTGTTCCCTCGATGAGCTGATGGCGCTGGCGCCGAGCTGGGACCGCCTCGAGCTCGACAACTATCTGAAGGACGGCGGCCGCTACCGGCGCCGGCGCCATTCCTGCTTCGTCGACAGCGGCAGCGCGCTCGCGCAAAGCCCGCACCGCGCGCACTGGCAGCCGGTCGAGTACAACGCCCTGCACGGCGGCATGCACCGCCTGTTCGTGCCGATCGAACCCGGCACCGTCGACCAGCCGGCCTGGGGCAAGCTGCTGCGCGCCCTCGGCAGCGTGTGCTCGCAGGTCCGCGGCCCGGAGACCTGGTATGTCGAGGCGCACCAGTTCCGCATCGACACCGCCGACGGCATCGGCCGCCCGACGCCGGAAGGCGCGCACCGCGACGGCGTCGATTTCGTCGCCGTGATCCTGATCGGCCGCCACCACATCAAGGGTGGCGAGACCCGTGTATTCGACGCCGACGGTCCGCGCGGCCAGCGCTTCACCATGACCGAACCGTGGACCCTGCTGCTGCTGGACGATGCCGCCGTGATCCACGAGTCGACGCCGATCCAGCCGACGGGCGAGCATGGGCATCGGGATACGCTGGTGCTGACCTGGCGCAAGGGGGCGTTTCAGGGAGACGATGTCGAGGTGACCGGGGCGTAACCGGTACGCATCCTTAACTTGGGTCCCTGCCTTCGCAGGGACGACGTTCTCAAGTAGCTGAGTACCGATGCGATAACGATTGGTACGTACTTCAAAACGTCATCCCTGCGAAGGCAGGGATCCAAATTCGTTCCGCACACCGCAGAGAAAAAAAAGCCCGCAACCTTTACAGGGCGGGCTGGAATCCAGGTTTTCGGAGAAAAACTGGAGGAGACAGTTTCAATATAGTCTTCATTTTTGTGCACCGCAATACAGTAAAACTACGGTATTCAATCGTGCGTGCCCAGAGCGGAATCAGGCTCTGACCACCTGGAATGAAGGCATTCTTTGCGGCATTGCGGGAAAAACCTGGACCAGCTTTCTATCGCCCAAAAGTAAATGTCGTTCAGCAACCTGCGCCAGTACCGAACGGAAGTCGGTCGTGACAGGTAAATCCCGTCCTTCGTTCAGCGCAGCGTCGCCGACGCCGTCCCATTCGCCGTAGACTTTCCCGCCGTTTACTTTCCCGCCCAGCAGCCACATCACGTTGCCGTGACCGTGGTCGGTGCCGCCGTTGCCGTTCTCGCGCGCGGTGCGGCCGAACTCCGACATCACCACCATCATGGTGTCGTCGAACAGCGGACCGAGACGCTCGGCCAGCACGGCCAGACCCTGGCCCAGCGGCGCCAGGCGGTTGGCCAGCTGCCCGCCGGCGGCGCCCTGCCCGGCATGGGTATCCCAGCCGCCCAGCGCGACGAAGGCCAGCTGGATCTTCGGATCGTTACGCATCAGCGCCGCCAGCCGCGCCGCATCGTCGGGGAAGCCGTTCGGCAGCGGCGCGCCGCGGTCGGCCGCCCGCATCTGCGCCGTCTCTTCGTTGAGGGCGGCGTCCATCACTTCCCGGTGCGCCGCGCGGCCTTCGGCATAGGCACGGCCGAAGCGCGGGTGATCCGCGTACAGGCGGTCGAAGGCGGCCGCCATCTCCGGCTTGTCGAGGACGTCGGCCCTGCCCGCGCCGGCCACGTTGGGCAGGTTGACCGCGGCCGCGCCGCCGGCCAGGATGCGCGGCAGCACCGGGCCGATGCCCAGCAGGCGGCTCGGCGTGGCATTGCCCGGAAGCGCCGCCACCAGCCGGTTCATCCAGCCGTCCGGGGTGTTCTTGCGGCCGGGCGTGGCCGATTCCATGTAGTCCTGGGCGTCGAAGTGGGAGCGCGTGGCGTCGGGCGAGCCGCTGGCGTGCACGAAGGCCAGCTTCTGCTGCTGCCACAGCGGCTGCAGGCCGGCCAGGGCCGGATGCAGGCCGAAGTAACCGTCCAGGTCGAGCGCGCCGCCATCCATGCCGGGCGCCGCCAGGCCGATGGTCGGGCGCAGGCGCAGGTAGTTCTGGTCGCCGACCGGGGCGACCACGTTCAGGCCGTCGACGGCGCCGCGCAGCATCACCACCACCAGCTTCCTGCGGGTAGCGTCGCCCGTACCCGTACCCGCGCCCGCGGTGGCGGCCCAGGCGCCGCGGCCGAGCGGCACAACCATGCCGGCGCCGAGCGCCAGCGCATTCAGGAAATCCCTGCGTTGCATGACGATGCCCTCCCCGATCAGTGCTGCATGAAGTCCGGACTGCCCAGCAGCATGGCCGCGCGCAGCTTCTCCGGCTGTTGCCCGACGATGTCGAGCGTGCGCCGCGATACCGAACCGGCCAGCGCCGTCTGCAGCGCCGCCGGATCGAGCGGTGTCGGCCTGGGTGCCGGGGCCGCCGGTAAGGACGCCGGCGCTGCCGCCAGCGGCAGCCGCCCGCCCGCCAGCGCGGTGGCAAAGGCGATGCGGCGCGTGAGCGCATCCGGGTTCAGCCAGGCGTCCTGCGTGTTCTTGTAGCCGTCCGGTGTCTGGCAGCCGTACAGCGGCATGCCGAGCTGGCTCATGGCGTTGACCAGCGGGGTCACGTTCACCACCGCCTCGGCCGCCGGCATCCCGCTGGCGCGCACCGCCGACACCACGAACCGGTAGGGCGTCTTGAACTTGGCGCCGGCGGCATCGAGCGACATGAACTCGGCGCTGGCGAACAGGGTGCGCAGCACCGCGCGGATGTCGCCGCCGGTCGCGCGCCAGGTGGCCGTCATGCGCTCGACCAGGGCCGCGGGCGGATCGTCGCTGACGAAGTACTGGGCCAGCTGGCGGCTGACGTGGCGGGCGGTGGTCGGGTGCAGCGCCAGCACGTCGAGCGCGCGCTCGCCTTCGCTCTGCCCGGCGGGTGCGACCTCCTGCCCGAGCCAGGTCTTGGCGCCCTTGTCGTGGCGTTTCGGATCGAAGCGGAAGCCTTCGCCGCCGCTTGCCAGGCGGCGCTGGTCGAAGGTCCAGCCGGTGAACATGCGCGCCAGCTCGGTCACGTCGCGCTGGGTGTAGCCGCCGTCGGCGCCCAGCGTGTGCAGCTCCATCAGTTCGCGCGCATAGTTTTCGTTCAGGCCGCCGGCCTTGCCCCTGGCGTTGGCGTTCGGGGCCGAGGACACCGCATTATCCAGGTAGAACAGCATCGCCGGATGCCTGGCGGTGGCACCCAGCAGGTCGCGGAAGCTGCCCAGCGCGTGCGGCCGGATGGCTTCGTTCTCGTAGTTGGCGACCAGTGCGCGGTCGATGCCCTTGCCCGCGAAGACGTTGAAATGGTTGTACCAGAAGTCGACCATGACTTCTTCCAGCTGGCGCGGACTGTCCACCGCGCGCAGCAGGCGCGCCTCGGCGGCTTCGCGCGCCACCCGCGCCTCGAGCTCGCGGCGGCGCTGCTTCGCGCCTTCGTCGCCGTCGTGCACATCCTTGCGCACCTCCTTGCGCAGTGCGAGGTATTCGGCCAGCGAGGCGCCGGCACTGCGCTTGACGGTGTCGAGGCTGTCCAGGCGCGCCGCGAGCGCGGCCGGCAGCGCGATCGCCTCCGGCTGCAGTTGCGCGTCGATCCAGCGCTGCACGCCCATCTGCGTCACGCGCTCGACGTCGCCCGGGCGCGGGCCGAAGGCCAGGCGGTTCAGCACGTGCACAGCCTGCCGGTCGGGCGGCAGCGGCGCGGCCTGCGCCTGTGCCAGCGTCAGCAGCAGCGCGGCGCCGGCCCAGGGCGCGACCCACGATGGACGAGATGACATGGTTTCTCCCGGCGTTGGCGAACAGGACACGAAAGCATCAGTCTGCCTCCGGAAGCAACATTCCGAAAGCGGGGATTTGTAACATCCGATCACATCGCCCGCCCGTCAGTACATTTGTTGCGGCGCTGTCGATGCCTCTTTGTTACACTATGGCAGTTAAAGTCCAAGCCATCCGTCCCTTTTGCGGGTCCAAGAAACATATCGATCGCCGCCGGATTTCACCTTTTCCAGACACCATGATTCCATTCCGCCCCCGCACCCGGCTCGCCCTGACCGGCCTTGCCCTGATCCTCGTCGCCGGTACGGCAGGCGTGCTTGCCACCGGCCGCGCCGCCGACGAAAAAAAGACCGCGGCGCCGCGTCCGGCCCTGACCGTCACCACAGCCCGTCCGGAGAGCGCGCGCATGCCGCTGCGCCTGGCCGCCAACGGCAACGTCGCCGCCTGGCAGGAAGCCGTGATCGGCAGCGAGTCGAACGGCTTGCGCCTGCAGGAAGTACGCGTCAACGTTGGCGACGTCGTCAAGAAAGGCGAAGTGCTGGCCGTGTTCGATACCGCCACCGTCAAGGCCGACCTGGCGCAGGCCCAGGCCGCCGTGCAGGAAGCCGACGCGAATGCCGCCGCCGCCAGCGCCGACGCCAAGCGGGCCCGCACCCTGAAGAATTCGGGTGCGCTGAGCGAGCAGCAGATCACCCAGTACATGACCACCGAGCGCGCGACGCGCGCGCGCCTGGCGTCGGCCCGCGCCACCGCATCGCAGCAGTCGCTGCGCCTGAAGTACGCCGAGGTGGTGGCGCCCGACAGCGGCATCATCTCGGCGCGCAATGCGACCGTGGGCGCGGTCGGCGGCGTCGGCATGGAGATGTTCCGCATGATCCGCCAAGGCCGCCTGGAATGGCGCGCCGAGGTCACGGCGGCCGAGCTGCCGCGCGTGAAGCCGGGCGCCAAGGCCGAGATCAAGACCGCCAGCGGCGGCACCGTGCGTGGTACCGTGCGCACCGTGGCGCCGACGGTGGATGCCCAGAGCCGCGTGGCGCTGGTCTACGTCGACCTGCCGCCGATGCTGAAATCCGACGCGCCGCTCAAGGCCGGCATGTTCGCCAGCGGCCAGTTCGAACTCGGCCAGTCGAACGCGCTGACCGTGCCGCAGCAGGCGGTCGCGGTGCGCGACGGCTTTCCGTACGTGTTCCGCCTGAACCCCGACAACCGCGTCAGCCAGGTCAAAGTCAGCACCGGCCGCCGCCTCGGCGACCGCGTCGAGGTGCTCGACGGGCTGGCGCCGGATGCGCTGGTGGTGGTCACCGGCGCCGGCTTCCTCAACGACGGCGATCTGGTGCGTAATGTGCAAGCGCAGGTGCAGGCGCCGGCGCCGGTGCAGGCCGCCCGTCCGGTCGCGGCGCGCTGAGGACACCCGATGAATTTTTCCGCCCTCTCGATCCGTAACCCGATCCCGGCGATCATGCTGTTCGCCCTGCTCACGCTCGCCGGCCTGCTGGCATTCAAGGCGAGCAAGGTGCAGGACTTCCCGGACATCGAACTGCCGATCGTCACCGTCACCGCCACCCTCGACGGCGCCGCCCCGGCCCAGCTCGAGACCGAGGTCGCGCGCAAGATCGAGGATTCGATCGCCACGCTGGAAGGCGTCAAGAACGTCTACACCAAGGTACTGGACGGCGTGGCCAACATCACCGTCGAGTTCGTCCTCGAGAAGAACCTGTCGGACGCGGTCAACGACGTGCGCGACGCGGTCTCGCGCGTGCGCGCCGACCTGCCGGCCGAGATGCGCGACCCGAGCGTGACCAAGACCACCACCGCCGGCCGCGTGGTGCTGACCTTCACCGCGCAGCCGGCCGACGCCGGCGGCAAGCCGGCGCTGGATGCGCCCGACCTGAGCTGGTTCGTCGACAACACGGTGGCCAAGCGCCTGCTCAGCGTGCCCGGCGTCGGCGCCGTGAAACGCGTGGGCGGCGTCTACCGCGAGGTGCGCGTCGAACTGAACGACGAGCGCATGGCGGCGCTGCGCGTGTCGGCGCTGGATGTCTCGCGCCTGCTGCGCAACGTGCAGCGCGAGGAACCGGGCGGACGCGGCGACGTCAGCGGCGCCGAGCAATCGGTGCGTACGCTGGCCACCGTGCAGACCGCGCAGGAACTGGCGCGCATGGACATCCCGCTGGGCGACGGCCGCCGCGTACGCCTCGACGAGATCGCCGACGTGCGCGACACGATCGCCGAACCGCGCGCGATCGCCGAGCAGAACGGCAAGCCGGTGGTCGGCTTCGAGATCTTCCGCACCCGCGGCGCCGGCGAGATGGACGTCGCTTCCGGCGTGCGCGCGGCGGTCAAGGAACTGCAGGCCAAGCACGGCAACGTGGTGCTGCAGGAAGTGATCGACAACGCCGCCCCGGTCGAGGAAAACTTCGACGCCTCGATGGAGATGCTGTACGAAGGCGCGGTGCTGGCGGTGCTGGTGGTGTGGTGGTTCCTGCGCGACTGGCGCGCCACCCTGGTTGCCGCCGCCGCCCTGCCGCTGTCGGTGATCCCGGCCTTCCTGGGCCAGTACCTGTTCGGCTACACGCTCAACATGGTGACCCTGCTGTCGCTGGCGCTGGTGGTCGGCGTGCTGGTCGACGACGCCATCGTCGAGATCGAGAACATCTCGCGCCACCTGAAGATGGGCAAGACGCCGATGCAGGCGGCGCTGGAAGCGGCCGACGAGATCGGCATGGCGGTGATCGCGACCACCTTCTCGCTGGTTGCCGTGTTCCTGCCGACCGCCTTCATGAGCGGCATCCCGGGTAAATTCTTCAAGCAGTTCGGCTGGACCGCGGTGCTGGCGATCCTGGCCTCGCTGCTGGTGGCGCGCCTGCTGACGCCGATGATGGCGGCCTACTTCCTGAAACCGGCCAAGCACGCCGAAGAAAAGGACGGCGCGCTGATGCGGCGCTACATGCAGACCATGCAGTGGTGCCTGCGCCACCGCGGCCTCACCATGATCGCCGCCGCGCTGTTCTTCATCGGCTCGATTTCGCTGGTGCCGCTGCTGCCGACCGGCTTCGTGCCGGCCTCGGACCGCTCGCAGACCCAGATCAACGTCGAGCTGCCGCCCGGCTCCACGCTGGCCGAGACCCACGCCGTCGCCGAGCGCGTGCGCCAGGCCGCGATGAGCGTGCCGAACGTGAAGGGCGTGTTCAGCTCGATCGGCGGCGGCTCCAGCGGCGATGCCTTCGCCCCCGGCGCCGCGGCCGAAGCGCGCCGCGCCGTGCTGACCCTGACCACGGTGCACCGCGACGACCGCAAGGAATCGCTGGCGTCGATCGAATCCGCGGTGCGCGCCAAACTGTCGGACATCCCGGGCGCGCGCTTCACGGTCGGCCCGCCCGACACCGGCGTCAAGATGCAGCTGGTGCTGCGCAGCGAAGACCCGGTGGCGCTGAACGCGGCCGCCCGCCAGGCCGAGCGCGAGATGCGCACGCTGCACGGCATCGGCAACGTCAGCTCGAGCGCTTCGCTGGTGCGTCCGGAAATCATCGTGCGCCCGGACTTCGCGCGCGCGGCCGACCTGGGCGTGACCGCGGCCAGCATCGGCGAGACCGTGCGCGTGGCCACCGCCGGCGACTACGACCAGGTGCTGGCCAAGATGAACGTGTCCGAGCGCCAGGTGCCGATCCGCGTGAAGCTGCCGGACGCGGTGCGCGCCGACCTGGATGCCATCGGCCGCCTGACGGTGCCGGGCAAGAACGGCCCGGTCCTGCTGGCCAATGTGGCCACCATCACGATGGAAAGCGGCCCGGCCCAGATCGACCGCCTGAACCGCAGCCGCAACGTGACGCTGGACGTGGAACTGAACGGCCGCTCGCTGGGTGAAGTGAACGCCGAGGCGCGCGCCCTGCCCGCCCTGCGCAACCTGCCGGCCTCGGTGCAGATCGCGGAACTGGGCGACGCCCAGGAAATGCAGATGCTGTTCGCCAGCTTCGGCCTGGCCATGCTGATCGGCGTGCTGTGCATCTACGGCGTGCTGGTGCTGCTGTTCACCGACTTCCTGCAGCCGGTGACCATCCTGGCGGCGCTGCCGCTGTCGATCGGCGGCGCCTTCGTCGCGCTGCTGGTCACGCACAGCGCGCTGTCGATGCCGACCATGATCGGCCTGATCATGCTGATGGGGATCGTGACCAAGAACTCGATCCTGCTGGTGGATTACGCGATCCTGGCCCGCAAGGCCGGCATGAACCGCTTCGACGCCCTGGTCGACGCCTGCCACAAGCGCTCGCGCCCGATCGTCATGACCACCATCGCGATGGGCGCCGGCATGCTGCCGCTGGCCCTGGGCCTGTCGGGCGACCCGAGCTTCCGCTCGCCGATGGCGATCGCCGTGATCGGCGGCCTGATCACCTCGACTTTACTGAGCCTGCTGGTGGTGCCGGCGGTGTTCACCTATGTCGACGATATCGAGCACTGGTTCGGGCGGATGACGGGCAAGCTGCGCAAGCAGCCGCACCATGTGGTGAAGGGCGAAGAGAGCGCGGTGAAGTAAGGTAAATCGTTCGTTTGTTGGCTTATAAACGTCGCCCCTGCGCAGGCAGGGGCCCAAGTTTTGCGAACGTTCCGGTAACGCGTGCAACTTGGGCCCCTGCCTGCGCAGGGGCGACGTACTCGATGCTGCTTATGCCAGCAGCTTCACATCCAGTCCCCGCTCCGCCAGCCACGCCAGCGCCACTAGCACGATCAGGCAGGAACCGACGCCCAGCACCCCGCGGCGGTACAGCACCGTGTTACGTGCCAGGAACGCCAGCGGCAGGAACAGCAGCACGATCGCCAGCTGCCCCAGCTCGACCCCGACATTGAATCCCACCAGCGACAGCAGCAGCGCCGTCTTCGGCAAGCCGAGGTCGAGCAGCACGCTGGCGAAGCCGAAGCCGTGGATCAGACCGAACGCGAAGGCGACCAGCGCGCGCCGCCCGTGGAACAGCGGCCACACGTTGTTGAGCGCCGCCAGCGCCACCGAGGCCGCGATCGCCGATTCCACCAGCCGCGACGGCAACGCGACGACGCCGAGCGTGGCCAGGGTCAGCGTGATCGAATGCGCCAGCGTGAAGGCGGTGACGATCTTCAGCACGTCGACGGCGGCGGCGCGGAAGGTGCTGCGGCCCTGCCAGCGCCGGTCGCGGTACACCAGCACCGCCGGCAGCAGCAGCGACAGCAGGAACAGGATGTGGTCGAAGCCGATCCAGATGTGCCACACGCCGTGCCGCACATAGTCGCCGAACTGGCGCCACGACGACGCGCCGGCCACTTCCAGGTGCTGGCGCGCGGCGTCGGGCGCGAAGATCGCCGTCGAGACCTGGCCGCCGTGGCGCAGCTGCAGCAGGCCCTTGTGCTGGGGATCGATGTCGAACAGCAGGCGGTAATCGATATCCAGCGCGGACACCGCCGCGCCGCAGTCGGCGCCCAGGCGCAGCACGGCGTAGGCGCCGTCGCTGTGCTGGTCGAGCAGCTGCCCGGTCACCCGCAGCGGGCACGGCGCGCCGCCGCTGGCCAGCGCCAGGCGCGCCAGCGCATAGGCGGCGATGGCGTCATGGCGGGCGCGCACTTCGTTCCAGGTCAGTTCGCCGTTGCCGTCCCCGTCCAGGCCGATGGCCATGTCGAGGTCGCGCAGGGCGATGTCCCACTGGCCGTCGACGCGGGCACCGCGCACGTCGAGGGTCAAGTAGCTGTCGCTCGGCTTGTGGGCCCAGGCCGGTGAGCATGCCAGCAGCAGCACGGCCAGCCACGCATGGCGCAGCAGTTGCAGCCATTGCGGCGCGCGCATCATGCCGGCACCCGCACGCGCGCGGCGATGGCGGCCACGCGCCGGTCTTCGATGCGCGAACTGCGCAGCCAGCCGTGCAGCAGGCGCGCCGCTTCCGGGTCGCCGCTGGCAAGCGCGCACTCGGCCAGGATGCGCAGGTCGGCCGGCTCCTTCTGCACCTGCCAGTTGGCCTTGGCCAGCCGCACCGCGGCCGCCGGATCGCGGCGCAGCGCCAGTTCGAAGCGCGCTTGTTCGCGCCGGTGCACGGTGTCGCCGCGCAGCATGGCATCGTGGAAGCGTGCGCGCAGGGCCTCGGTCTGCCCGCGCGCGTCCGGGGAGCCGGTCGCCTGCAGCGCCAGCGCATAGCGCAGCAGCAGGGCATCGACCCGGGTCTTGTCGCGCAGCAGCCGCACCACCTCGGGCGCACGGTCATGGTCGAGCAGGAAGTCGGCGTAGGCGCCCAGCAGATAGCTGTCCGGCTCGCCGAGCGCCAGCGCATTGCGGAAATGCGTTTCGGCGGCGGCATCGTCGCCGCTGCGCGCCGCCATCTCGGCCAGCAGCGTGGCGACCCAGACGCCGACGCCGGGCGCGTCCAGCGGGTGGCGGGCACGCACGTCGAGCAGCTGGCGGTAGCTGGCAGCGGCCTGGCCGCCGACGCTGCCCACGCTCGACAGGCAGGTCTGCACCACCAGCGCCGGCGCACGCGAATACAGGCGCATGCAGCTGGCGCGCGCGGCGGCCAGGTCGCCGGTCACCATCTCCACCGTGGCGCGCGTGAGCCAGGCCTGGGCATTGCCGCTGTTGCGGCGCACGGCCAGGTCGAGGTCGGCCAGGGCAGCTGCGAACTGGTGGGTACTCTGGCGCAGCGTGGCGCGCAGCACCAGCACCGCGTCGGGCGGCCCGGCCTGGTTCCACCACGGCGCCAGCGCCGCCTGGGCATAGCCGAGGTAGCGCGGGTCGCCTTCGATGCGGGCCTGCTCGATGTAGCGCTGGGCCAGCGCCGTGGCCAGGCCGAGGTCCTGCGGATTGGCGGCGAGCGCCGTGCGCAGGCGGCGCAGCTCGCGCTGCACCGGATCGGCGCGGCTGGGCAGGCGTTCGACGACCTGGTTGCCGTCGGCCGGGATATACGGCGCCGCCGCCGCGCCGCACGACGCCGCCAGCAGCAGCGCCGGCAGCCAGGCCGGCAGCCGCCTTGCCGATGGCGCCGTCACGTGCCTGACAGCGGGATCGGTTCGCTCGTCTCCGGCGCGGTGGCGGCCACGCCGTCGATCGACCCCGGTTCCGCAGTGTCGCTCGAGGTGGCCGTCTGCTGCAGCACGTAGGTGACGTAGGCGTCGGTGGCGACCGGCGGCGGACTCGGGTTCTGGGTCACCGGAGGCGAACTGTGGTCGCTGCCGCCGCAAGCCGCCAGCAGGGCTGCCAGCGCCAGCGCCGCGCCGGCGGCCAGGCGGCCGCGTCGATCGGGTGGAAGTGTGCGCATGATGCCCTCCTTATTGGTTGCCCGGCAGCGGGGTGTTCAGGTACGGGAAGGCCGGCTTGAAGTCGGCCGCGGTCTTGCGCACGCCATCGGTCAGCTTGAGCGCCCCGGCCGGTGCATCGGACGGCTTGCAGCCGACGCCGAGGGTATCGTTGGCGCCGGTCAGCGCGCACAGCGCGCCCATCGCCACGCGCAGCTCGATGTCGACGATGTCGTCGCCCGGACGGCGTCCGTTCGGGAAACCGGCATTGTCGCCGCCGGCCACGCCGAGCGGATTCTGCGCGGACTGCGCGGTCGGCGTGATGGTCGTGTTCAGGCGCAGCATTTCGGAGGCCACCACGTTGCGCGGCTGGTTCAGGCCCGGCAAGCCCTTCAGGAACGCCGTCACCAGGTCGTTACGCGGGAAATTGGTCGGCGCCTTGGCGGACGGGAACAGGGTCTCGACCACGGCCGGCAGCACCGGGTTGGTGACGTAGGTGAGGAACTGGGCATCGCCGGTCGGCTTGGAGCTGTTGAAGCGGTCCTTGTCGTCCATGCCGATGATGACCTCGTTCACCAGCGGCATGCCGAGGCGCGATACCTGGGCCCACGGACCGCCCTCCTTCACCGCATTGTTGATGCCGGACGCCGGCGAAGGATTGATCAGGCGGCCCTGGCGCACGCTGGCGGTGGCGTAGCCGCCGATCACCGGCTCGCCCGCCACGGCCAGGCAGGACACCGGGATTTCGAGGGCGATCGAGCTGACGTTCTTGCCTTCCAGGTCGTTCTTGTTGCCGGCCGCTTCGGCGCCCAGCGGATTCAGGTTGAACAGGTCGAAGATCTTGCCGACCGCAATGTAGAACGGTTCCTTGCGCTGGCCGACGAACACCTTGCCGCTGCCGCAACCGGGAATGGTAATGTCGTAGATGTGCTGGTTGGCGTAGGTTTCGTAGCCGGTCGTGCTGCCGAAGGTCTTGTCGCCGATGTTGTCGACCGGCTTGTCGAATTCGGTGGCGCCGTTGGTGCCGGCCAGGCGGGTGCGGGTACCGCTGCGGCGGTCGCCTTTGACCATGTCGATGGTGTAGGTCTCGCGCACGTTGAGCGAGGCCGGGTTGACGCCGCTGATGGTCGAGGAATTGATCAGCGGGATCAGGACCTGCTTGCCGCCGATGTTGAGCGCGGTGCGCTTGGAGGTGCTCTTGAAGCGCAGCTGGAAGGTGATGTCTTCCTTGGCATCGCCGTTGTTGTCGATGTGGATTTCGTACAAGGCGTTCGGATCGAACTGGTAGAAGTTCGGGCCGCCCTGCGGATCCTGGAACGGGATGTAGTCGGCGATTAGCGTAACGTAGTCCTGGCGGCCGGCCGCATAGCTGCGGAACATGTAGAAGTCGGTGCCGTCGACTTTCGGGGCATTGGTCAGGAAAGGCGCTTCACGGTGGCTGGATGCGCCAGCCGGGGCCATGAATGTCATGCATGCCGTACCTGCAACCAGTGCTGCCAGACTCCACCTCTGTGTCGTGCGCTTCATTTTCACTCTCCATTATTTGATGTTATTGATTACTTGGGTTGACGGTACGTACATATTGCTACCGGATGAGCCCGCGCACGATTGAAAATACAAATAAATTTGTCATTTTCAATGGAATCTTGGAAAGCCGGAGATTGCCGCAGCGCGCCAAGAAAAAAGCCGGCACGAGGCCGGCTTCGAAGGTCGAGTGTCGGTCGCCTCCCGAATCAGAAGGCGAAACCGAACGGTAGAAAATTAATAGTCGCGGCTGCGGCCACCCAGGATCTTGGCCAGCAGGAAGCCGACGCCGGCGGCGATCGCCACCGCGGCACCCGGGTTCTGGCGCACGTATTCGCGGCCCTGGTCCACGTACTGGTCGTAGGCATCGGCCAGTTGCACCTTGCGCTCGCCCAGGCCGGACGTTGCGCCGCTCAGCATGCCCTGCAGCTTGTCCACGCCGGCGTGGGCGGTGGACGCCAGGCGGTCGACGACCGGCTGCACGCTGTTGACGGCCTTGTCGACCATCGGCTTGGCGGCTTCGGCGGCCTTGTCGATCGACTGGTGCAGGTCCTGTGCCTTCTGGTCGGCAGCGTCCTTGGCCTTGTTGGCGATGTCCTCTGCCTTGGCGCCCAGGTCCTTGGCGTCGCCGCCGGTGCCGGCGCCGGTGGCCGAACCGCTCTGGCTGTTCTGGCTGGAGCCGGTTGCGCTCTGGCTGTTGGTGCCGCCGGCGGTCGAGCCGCCGGCGCTCAGCGCGCCCATCGAGCCCACGCCCTGCGACGAACCGATGCCCGAGGCGGTGGCGCCGCCGGTGCTGGAGCCGGTCGAGCCGGTGGTCTGGTCCTTGCCCTGGTTCAGTTGGGTGCTCTTGTTCAGGCTGCCCGAGCTGTTCGCGTTGCCCTGGTTACCGACGTTGGTGCCTTTTGCTTCGCTCGACTTCTGATTATCCATGATGAATTCCTCGTAAAATTTGTAGACCGACGCGGAGTAGACCGAAACTCGACCATCACCACATTCTTCCCTCATTCCCTTCCAAACAAAACGAAGGCGCGTGAGTGGGCTGCGCTACATCAACGGAGTCATCCGAACGGTGCACGTGGTCAAGACTTATCGCCGTTGACAGTGAACCTGCTCAAAAGTTCCCGACATAGTCGATCCCTCTCGCGTTCGCTGCTGTTCCGCGCTGCCGTCGCCGGCACTGTTGAGTTCGCGGAGTTCACGATAGAAAAAATATAACTTTTGGACAGCGCCCACTGTGCGGTGACTAACAGAGCCATTCGATCGCAGGAAATATGTCGGTGGCCAGGGTCGCCGCATCAACCGGCCGCGGCCGCGGCGGCTTTCAGCGCATCGATGACCACGCGCACCTTGTGCGGCAGGTTGGCCGAGCGCGGATAGACCGCGTGGATGTCGCTGGCCGCCAGCGACCAGTCCGGCAACAGGCGCACCAGGCGGCCGGCGGCCACATCGTCGCGGACCGAGAACACGGTCGCGCGCAGGACCCCGTCGCCGGCCAGTGCCGCGGCGCGCGAGGCGTAGGCGGTGTTGGTCGAAAACACCGTGTTGCGCATCGTGACCTGCTGCACGCGGCCGCCGGCATCGCTCAGCGCAAAACTGTCCGGCCTGGCCACCACGGTCAGTTCGACATAAGGCAGCGTTTCCAGCGCCGCCGGTTCGGCCGGCCCTTGCGGCATGCCGTGGCGCGCCAGGAAGGCCGGGCTCGCCACCAGCCAGCGCAGCAGGGGGCCGATGCGGGCCGCCTGCAGATTCGAGTCGTCCAGCTTGCCGAGCCGGACCGCCACGTCGATGCCTTCGGCGATCAGGTCGATGCGGTGATCGGCGCACAGCAGCTCGACCGTCAAGTCCGGGTGGCGTGCACGCAATGCGGACAGCAGCGGCGCCACCACCATCACCCCGTAATCGACCGGCGCGGCGACACGCAGCCTGCCCTGCACGCTGTCGCGCCCGCTGCGCGCCTGCTCGATCGCGCTCCCGGCCGCCTGCAGCACCTGGCGGCTGGCCTCGTAGAATGCGCGCCCGGCATCGGTCAGGCGCAGCGTGCGCGTGGAACGCACCAGCAGCGCGACGCCGACTTCGGCTTCCAGCAATTGCATGTGCTTGCTGACCATCGACTTGGCCAGGCCCAGGCGCGCGGCGGCAGCGGTCAGCGAACCGGCCTCGACGACGGCGACCAGCACGGCCAGGCGGTTCAGGTTGACGGCAGAGATATCCATCGTCCGATTGTACATTCAAGGTGAACTCTGATTCCAGGATTGTCCGTCTTATCAGAACGTCGCAGGCTTTCTACACTGACGGCTCGACATAGCGAAAGGCATCCACCATGAAACTCCACGGCATCCCCCTGTCCGGCCACACCCACCGCGTGCAATTGTTCTTGGGCATACTGGGCCTTCCTTACGAGTTCGTCACGGTCGACCTGGCCGGCGGTGCCAACCGTACCCCGTCCTTCCTGGCGATGAGCCCCTTCGGCGAAATCCCGGTGCTGGAAGACGGCGATGCCGTGCTGGCCGATTCCACTGCCATCCTGGTCTACCTGGCCCTGAAGTACGACGCGAGCGGACGCTGGCTGCCGCGCGAACCGCTGGCCGCCGCCCGCGTGCAGCGCTGGCTGTCGACGGCATCGGGCAAGATCGCCTACGGTCCGGCCGCGGCGCGCCTGGCGACCGTGTTCGGCGTGCCGCTCGACCACGCGCGCGCCAGCGCCACCGCGGTGCGCCTGTTCGACACCATGGAAGGCGAACTCGCCGGCCATGCCTCCGCCGGCAGGTACCTCACGGGCGATACGCCGACGCTGGCCGACCTGGCCGCCTTCAGCTACATTGCGCACGCACCGGAAGGCGGCGTTTCGCTCAAGCCCTATCCGCGCATCCGCGCGTGGCTGGACGCCGTGCGCGCCCTGCCCGGCTTCGTCGCCATGCCGGCGACCGCGGCCGGCGTGGCACCCGAGATCGATTGAGGCCGTCATGGATACCCCGCGTTTTCATGCCGGCGAATTGCGCGTGCAGGCACGTGCCGGCGTGCCCGAACAGTTCGCGGCCCGCGCCGGCGCCGCCATCCGCGACCACATGCCGGACCAGCACCGCCAGTTCTTCGGCCAGCTGCCCTTCTTTTTCCTGGGCGCGCTGGACGGGAGCGGCCAGCCCTGGGCCACGGTGCTGGCCGGCACGCCCGGCTTCGTCACGGCGCCGGACCCGCGCACCCTGCGCATCGCCGGCGGCCTGCTGCCCGGCGATCCGCTGCACGGCCAGTTGCTGCCCGGGCGCCACGTGGGCGGCCTGGGCCTGGTGCCGGCAACGCGCCGCCGCAACCGGGTCAACGGCATCATTGGAGCCGTGGACGGCGGCACGCTGGAGATCGGCGTCACCCAGAGCTTCGGCAACTGCCCTCAATACATCCAGGACCGCCGGCCGCATGCGGTGCCGGCACCCGCCCAGCCGCAGGTCCTGCGCGCCGCCACCCTGAACGTGCAGGACCGCGCCCTGATCGAGCGTGCCGATACCTTCTTCATCGCCAGCGCCCAGCCCGACGAAGCGGCCGGAACGGCGCGCGGCGTCGACATCTCGCACCGCGGCGGCCGGCCCGGTTTCGTGCACGCCGACGCCGACGGCACCCTGCTGGCGCCCGATTTCGTGGGCAATTTTTTCTTCAACACACTGGGCAACCTGGCCGTGTATCCGCGCGCCGGCCTGCTGTTCATCGATGTCGAGAACGGCGACCTGCTGCATCTGGCGGTCGACGCCGCGATCGTCTGGGACGGGCCGCTGGTGGATGCCTTCGAGGGCGCCGAGCGGCTGCTCCGCTTCCGGGTGCGCGAGGTGGTGCGCAACGTGGGCGCCCTGCCCTTGCGCTGGAGCGCCGTCCAGCCGGCGGCGCAGCTGGCGCGCACCGGCGACTGGGCCGGTGCGGCGCGGGCGCTGGCCGCGCAGAGGTAGAAAAGAAAAAAGGGTTGCAAGCATATGCTTGCAACCCTTTGATCCTACTGCTGAATTCTTGGTGCCGCTGACCGGAATCGAACTGGTGACCTTCGCATTACGAATGCGCTGCTCTACCGACTGAGCTACAGCGGCGACACACTGCTCCAACGGAATGACCGTGCAGCAGGGACCCGTATTCTAACAAACAACAGTGCAAACTTGCTAGTCCGGCTCGGCAATTTTGCGTGTGGCCTGCAAAATGCGGGTTTTCAGCCGTCGCTTCTGCGGAGGCAGGGCCCGGGTTGTACGCGGGCCTGCGGCATCAGGCAAGCACGGTGCGACGAACTTGGGCCCCTGCCTTCTCAGGGGCGACGTTCATGTGCCAACGAAGAAATATAGCGTTTCGTTGGCGCGAAGCGGCTTCGTCGGCGAAGCTTATTCGGCGTGATAAGACGTCACGCGCTCCACTTCGCTCTTCGAACCCAGGAACACCGGCACGCGCTGGTGCAGCTTGGCCGGCGGGATGTCCAGGATGCGCTGGCTGCCATCGGTGGCGGCGCCGCCGGCCTGCTCGACGATCATGGCCATCGGATTGGCTTCGTACATCAGGCGCAGCTTGCCCGGCTGCGACGGGTCGCGCAGGTCGGCCGGATACATGAAGATGCCGCCGCGGTTCAGGATGCGGTGCACGTCGGCCACCATCGAGGCGATCCAGCGCATGTTGAAGTCCTTGCCGCGCGGGCCGGTCTTGCCTGCCAGCAGTTCGGAAACGTAGCGCTGCACCGGCGGGTGCCAGTGGCGCTGGTTCGACATGTTGATCGCGAATTCCTTGGTCTCTTCCGGAATCTGCAGGTTTTTCTGGGTCAGCACCCAGGAACCCATCTCGCGGTCGAGGGTAAAGCAGTTGACGCCGTTGCCGGTGGTCAGCACCAGCATGGTCTGCGGGCCGTAGACCGCGTAGCCGGCGGCAACTTGCTGGGTGCCGGCCTGCATGAAGTCGGCTTCGGTCGGCGCGCTCATGCCTTCCGGTGCCTTGAGGACGGAGAAGATGGTGCCGATCGAGACGTTGACGTCGATGTTCGAGGAGCCGTCCAGCGGATCGAACAGCAGCATGTATTCGCCCATCGGGTAGCGGTTCGGGATCGGGTGGATCGATTCCATTTCTTCCGATGCCATCGCCGCCAGGTGGCCGCCCCATTCATTAGCTTCGAGCAGGATCTCGTTGGAAATCACGTCGAGCTTCTTCTGCACCTCGCCCTGGACGTTCTCGGAGCCGGCGCTGCCGAGGATATCGCCCAGTGCGCCCTTGCCCACCGAGTGGCTGATGGTCTTGCAGGCGCGCGCCACGACCTCGATCAGGAGGCGCAGCGAAGCGGGGATGTTGTCGTGGAGGCGTTGTTCCTCGACGAGGTATTGGGTCAGGCTGACACGTTTCATGAACTTCCTTAGGGTTGTTTCAATTTCAAATGCTTAATTGGCCAAAGCCTTGCTGACCACTTCGCGCACGTCGTTCGACAGTTTCGTCTGGCCTGCCACCTGCTGCAGCGCCTTCTTCATGTGCACCTGCAGCGCCGGCGCGTAACGGCGCCAGCGGTCCATCGCGCGCGCCAGGCGGCTGGCGACCTGCGGGTTGAGGGCGTCGAGCGCCATCACCTGCTCGGCCCAGAACGCGTAGCCGCTGCCGTCCGGCGCGTGGAAACCGACCGGATTGCCGGCGCAGAAGGTAGACACCAGGCTGCGCGCGCGGTTCGGATTGCGCAGCGTGAAGGCCTTGTGCGTCATCAGTTCGCGCACCGCGTCGACTCCGGTGCCGGGCGCCGACGCCTGCATCGCGAACCACTTGTCGACCACCAGCGCTTCGCCCTGGAACTCGTCGTAGAAACGCTGCAGCGCATCGGCGGCGGCGGCATCGGCATCAAGGCTGGCGGCGCGCGCATGGATCAGCGCGGACAGCGCCGCCACGCGGTCGGTCATGTTGGTGGCCTGGTCGAACTGGGTGCGTGCCAGGGCGACTGTCTCGGCGTCGGGCGCGGCGCACAGGTAGGCCAGCGCCAGGTTCTTCAGCGCGCGCTTGCCGATCGATTCGGCGTCCGGGCTGTACTCGCCCGGCGTCTGGTTGGCCTGGTACTGGGCCAGCAGTTCGCTGCGCAGGCGGGCGCCGATGTCGGCGCGCACGAACTGGCGCGCCAGGTGGATGGCGAGCGGGTCGACCACGTCGAACTGGTCGGCGATCATGGTTTCCGACGGCAGCAGCAGCGCCTGCTCGCGGAAGGCCGGATCGAGCGATTCGTCGGTCAGCATCTTGCGCATGGCATCGACGAAGACGTCGTCCAGGTCGAGCGAGGCCCCGGCGCCGGCGTCGGTGCCGATGGCGTCCTTGTTGGCGGCGATGTTGCCGGCCAGGCGCACCAGGCGGCTCATCGCCAGGCGCTGGCCGGCTTCCCAGCGGTTGACCGGGTCGCTGTCGTGGCTGAAAAGGAGCAGCAGTTCGGCGTCGGTGTAGCCGTATTTCAGGATCACCGGCGCCGAGAAGTCGCGCAGGATCGACGGCGTCGGCTGTTCGCTGACGCCGGTGAAGACGAAGGTCTGGTCGACGTCGCACAGTTCCAGCACGGCGGTGGTGCCGACTTCCCTGCCGCGCAGGGTCAGCGGCAGGTCGCGCCCATCCTTGCCCAGCAGGCCGACGGCAACCGGAATGTGGAACGGCAGCTTGTCGGGCTGGCCCGGCGTCGGCGGGCAGGACTGGATCAGGCGCAGCGCATAGGTGCCGGCCTGCTCGTTGTAGCGGGTCTCGGCATGCACCAGCGGCGTGCCGGCCTGGCTGTACCAGCGCTCGAACTGGGTCAGGTCGCGGCCGCTGGCGTCGGCCATGGCCTGGCGGAAGTCGTCGCAGGTGACGGCCTGCTCGTCGTGGCGTGCGAAGTACAGGTCCATGCCCTTGCGGAAGCCGTCGCGGCCCAGCAGGGTCTGGTACATGCGCACCACTTCGGCGCCCTTCTCGTACACCGTGACGGTATAGAAATTGTTGATCTCGACGAAGGAGTCGGGGCGCACCGGGTGGGCCATCGGACCCGCGTCTTCCGGGAACTGGGCCTGGCGCAGCGTGCGCACCTGGTCGATGCGGGTGACGGCGCGGCCGGTGTCGGTGCCGATCATGTCGGCCGAGAATTCCTGGTCGCGGAAGACCGTCAACCCCTCTTTCAGCGACAGCTGGAACCAGTCGCGGCAGGTCACGCGGTTGCCGGTCCAGTTGTGGAAGTATTCGTGGCCGACCACGGCTTCGATGCCCTGGAAGTCGACGTCGGTGGCGACGCGCGGATTCGCCAGCACATACTTGGTGTTGAAAATGTTCAGGCCCTTGTTTTCCATCGCGCCCATGTTGAAGTCGCCGACGGCGACGATCATGAAGCGGTCCAGGTCGAGCTCGAGGTTCCAGCGCTCTTCGTCCCAGCGGATGCTGCGCTTGAGCGATTGCATCGCGTAATCGGTCTTGTCGAGGTTGCCCTCTTCCACCCATACCTGCAGCAGCGCCTGGCGGCCGTCGGCCAGCGGGAAGGTTTCTTCCTGGCACACCAGGCGCGCGGCCACCAGCGCGAACAGGTAAGAAGGTTTCTTGAACGGGTCTTCCCACAGCGCGTAGTGGCGGCCATCGCCGAGCTCGCCTTCTTCGATCAGGTTGCCGTTCGAGAGCAGGACCGGGAACTTGTCCTTGTCGGCGCGCAGCATGACGGTGTACTTCGCCATCACGTCCGGACGGTCCGGGAAATAGGTGATCCGGCGGAAGCCTTCGGCTTCGCATTGCGTATAGAAATTGCCGTTCGAGACGTACAGGCCGCTCAGCGTGGTATTGCTTTCCGGCACGCAAATCGTCTCGATCTCCAGCACCACCTCGTCCGGCGTATCCGCGATCCGCAGCAGGTTGCCTTCCAGCATGTATTCACTGGCGCCCAGTAGCTTGCCGTTCAGGCGGAGCGCCACCAGATCGATATCCTCGCCGTACAGTTCGATTTCGCGCTGGGCGCTGTCCGGGTTGCGGCGCAGCGTCAGCCGGTTGGCGACGACGGTACGGGCGGGATCGAGGTCGAAGCCGAGTTCCACGGTGTCGACCAGGTAGCTGGGAGCGGTGTAGTCCTTCCGGTAGATGGTCTGGGGCGTATCGGTGCGCATGGTAGGGTCCGCAAAAGCCGTTGGTGAAGTGCTTATTTTACCAACAGCTTGGCAGCCATTTCCGTTCGTTTTCATGTATCGCCATGTACACCCCGTAACCGCCGGTAAATGGTCGATCCAATATGGAACAATAAGAATATGATATATCCCTGAATCAGACCGATAACTGAGCGCCCACCGATCGTTCACCGAGCGTTCGCTGGGCGGTAACCGAGAGAGTTCCATCATGAAACGCACGATGATTTTGGCAGCGGCGTCCCTGACCCTGTTGCTGGGCGGCTGCGCGACCACGATCCGCAGCAACGTCACCACGTTCAATCAATGGCCGGCCCAATTGCCGGAAAAGAGCTACGCCTTCGACACCCCGCCGGCCCAGGACAACACGCTCGAACTGCAGAGCTATCAGAACCTGGTGCGCGGCCAGATGACGCGCCTCGGCTTCCACGAAGCGCCGCAAGCGCCGGCACTCAAAGTGTCGATGCGCTTCTCGACCATCGACGTGCCGACCCAGGTGGTCTACCCGTCGTATGCGCCGGCCTATGCCTACGGCCCGCGCTTCGGCTACCTCGGCTGGCGCCGGCGCTTCTGGGGCGGCGGCGGCTGGTACAGCCCGTTCTACGACCCGTTCTGGGGCCCGATGCCGGCATATGACGTGCAGGAAGAGCACCGCTATCACCGCCAGGTGCAGATCGGGATCCAGTCGGCCACCGATGGGAAGCGCCTGTTCGACGTCACGGTGCGCAACATCAGCAGGCAGGAATCGACGCCTGCGGTGATGCCGGCGCTGGTGCAGAGTGCGTTCGAAGGGTTTCCGGGGCCGAATGGCGGCTCACGGGTGATTGAGTTGACGCAGCAGAAGAATGGGTAAGGCCGGGCCCGGAACTGTAGCCTGATTCATACCGTTAGCCCCAAAACGTCGTTCCTGCGAAGGCAGGAACCCAAGTTCGTGGCATATCGCCAAACTTAGGTTCCTGCCTTCGCAGGAACGACGTTCATCATTTTCGGGCCGAACATTACGGTACAGGCCGCTCAGTTATGAAAAATACGCCTCAGACCCGATCGTGATCGCCACGATCAGCAAGATCGCCAGCAGCAGCACCACCAGCAGGCGCCCGAAGCGCGGCTGGGTCACCGGCTCCGGCTCGATCGGGGGTTCCCTGTCGTCGCTGAATTCCCTCATGGCTGGCTCACGGCAGCAGGATGGTCTTGCCGGTGGTGCGGCGCGCTTCCAGTTCGATATGGGCGCGGGCGGCGTCGGCCAGCGGGAAGCGCTGGTTGATCTCGATCTTCACCTGGCCGCTGGACACCATCTGGAACAGGTCGGCCGCCATCGCTTCCAGGTCCTGGCGCGTGGCGGCGTAGGTCTGCAGCGTCGGGCGCGTGATGAACAGCGAGCCGCGCGACACCAGTTCGGTCAGGGCGAACGGCGGCACCGGACCGGACGAGTTGCCGAAGCTGACCATCAGGCCCAGCGGCGCCAGGCAATCGAGCGAGCGGGTAAAGGTGTCCTTGCCGACCGAGTCGAACACGACCGGCACCTTGGCGCCCTTCGTAATCTCCATCACGCGCTGCACGACGTCCTCGGTGTTGTAGTTGATCACATGGGCGGCGCCATGGCTTCTCGCCAGTTCCGCCTTTTCGTTGGACCCGACGGTACCGATCAGGTTCGCGCCGACCGCGCGCGCCCACTGGCAGGCGATCAGGCCGACGCCGCCGGCCGCCGCGTGGAACAGCACGGTCTGGCCCGGCTCCAGCTTCCAGGTGCGCCGGAACAGATACTGCACGGTCAGGCCCTGCAGCATCATGGCGGCGCCGGTGTCGAACGAGATGTCGTCCGGCAGGCGCACCAGCACCGCGGCCGGCATCACGCGCAGCTCACTGTAGGCGCCATTCGGACGCGCCGCATAGGCCACACGGTCGCCGGGTTTGACGTGGGTCACATCCGGTCCGACGGCCTCGACCACGCCCGCCCCTTCCTGGCCCAGCCCGTTCGGCAAGTCGAGCGGATACAGGCCGTTGCGGAAATACACGTCGATGAAGTTCACGCCGATCGCGTGGTTGCGCACGCGCGCTTCGCCGGGGCCGGGCTCACCCACGTCGACGTCGACCAGTTCCAGCACCTCGGGACCGCCGGTGCGTGCATAGCGGATTGCTTTTGCCATCATCTGCTCCTCGGAAGGTTGAACGGAATCAGTGGGCCGCCTGGGCGATCAGTTGCGACAGCACCAGGTGGGCGCTGGCCAGGTTGGTTGCGCATGGGATGTTGTGCACGTCGCAGGCGCGCACCAGGGCGTTGATGTCCGGCTCATGCGGCTGCGGGGTCATCGGGTCGCGCAGGAAGATCACGCAATCGACTTCGCCATCCACCAGCCGGGCGCCGATCTGCAGGTCGCCGCCGAACGGGCCGGACTGCATGCGCGTCACTTCCAGGCCGACCTCGTTGATCAGGCGGCCGCCGGTGGTGCCGGTCGCGGACAGCGTGCAGGTCAGCAGGAAATCGCGGTACTCGGCCGCGAGCGCGATCATGTCGTCTTTTTTCTTGTCGTGGGCAATCAGGGCGATACGTGGTTTCATTGTCTCTTCCGTTAAATTTATTTTTTCAAGGACAGCATATAGATACCCGCGACCACCAGTGCAGTGCCGCCCAGCTGCACCGCCGTGATCGGCTCGCCCAGCAGCGCCCAGCCGAGGAACAGCGTGGACACCGGACCGATCATCCCGGCCTGCGAAGCGCTGGGAGCGCCGATGCGCTGCACCGCCGCCATGGTCATGAATACCGGGAAGATGGTACAGAATAGTCCGTTGACAAGCGAGAGGCCATACACGGGCAAGGGCTGCACCAGCAGGCTGGCCGGGCGCAGGATGAAGAACTGGGCGATGCAGGCCACGCTCGACACGCACATCGCATACGCCACCAGGCGCAGCGAGCCGATGCGCTTGACCATTTCGCCGGTGCCCAGCAGGTACACCGCGTACGCCACCGCCGAACCCAGCACCAGCAGCGAACCGGTGGCGATGGCGCCCGCCCCGCCGGCCGCGCCCAGGTCGTGCACGAACACCAGCACGATGCCGCAATACGACAGTGCCAGCGCCGCCCACTGGGTGCGCGCGATGCGCCGCTTCAGGAACAGCGCCGTGATCAGCAGCACGAAGGTCGGCGTCATGAACAGGATCAGGCGCTCGAGCCCAACCGAGATGTATTGCAATCCGAGGAAATCCAGGTAGCTCGACAGGTAGTAGCCGATCAGGCCGAGCCCGACCAGGCGCCAGCGGTCGGTGGGCGACAGCGCCGGTCCGGTGCGCATCTTCCAGATCGCGACGCCGGCGAATACCGGAAACGAGAACAGCATCCTGAAGGCGATCAAGGTCACCGCATCGATGTGGTAGCGGTACAGCAGTTTGGCGACGATGGCCTTTGTGGAAAACAAGATGGCGCCGCCGATGGCGATCGAGAGGCCGGCGATCAGCGCCGGGCGTGTCACCGGCGCAACGGTAGTGTCGATTGCAGTTTTGCTCATCCGACGATTGTATTTCGAATCGGCCCGGCCGGCCGAGAACGCCTTCGAACGCCGCCGTCCGCCTGCGGTCCAACCGCGGCTCCCTACCACCCACCGGAGGCTCGTCCCATGCTGTCTTCAAGCGGCCTCGGCCGCCAAGGTATCGACCGCACCATCGTCCTGGCTCTGCTCGGGCTGCTCGCCGCCCTGTGCTGGGCCTGCCTGCTGTTTTCCGTCGGCCGCATGACGCCTGCCGTCGCCGCAGCCCAGGCGGTGCACGCCGCGCCCTGGCACGCGCCCGACCTGGCGCTGCTGTTCGCATTGTGGGTGCTGGTCATCGCCGCCATGATGCTGCCGGCGGCGGCGCCGTCGGTGCTGCTGTATGCGCGCGTCAAACGATTGCGGCGAGAGCGCTGGGTCTATCTCTCCACTGCCCTGTTCATGCTGGGCAGCCTGCTCGTCTGGTGCTGCTGCGCGCTGGCCGCCACGCTGGCCGCCTGGCTGCTGCACGACGCCGGCGCGCTCGACGAGTCGATGGCGGTCTCGCACCCGACCGCCGGGGCGCTGGCCCTGGTTGCGGCCGGGGTCTACCAGTGGACGCCAGCCAAGCACGTCTGCCTCGACAATTGCCGGACGCCGCTGACCTTCGTGCGCACCCACTGGCAGCGCGGGGTGGCGGGCGCATTCCGGATGGGCGCCGCCGACGCCCGCTACTGCACCGGCTGCTGCTGGCTGCTGCTGGCGCTGGTGCTGCCGGCCGGGGTGCTGAACCTGCCCGTGATCGGCGGCCTGATTGCCCTGATCCTGGCCGAAAAATTGTTGCCCGGTGGCCACCTGCTGGCTTGCGCGAGCGGCCTCGGCCTGGTTGCCTGGGGTACTGCCCTGTTGTTTCCCTGACAGTTTTTAAGGAAGGGTGCTATGTTAAAATGTCGAGGATTAAGCTTAATCCTCTAAGGGAATGTAGACATGGCTGGACACAGCAAATGGGCCAATATCAAGCATAAGAAAGCCGCGACCGACGCCAAGCGCGGCAAGATCTGGACCCGACTCATCAAGGAAATCACCGTCGCTGCCCGCATGGGCGGCGGCGACATCGCCACCAACCCGCGCCTGCGCCTGGCAGTCGACAAGGCGGCCGATGCCAACATGCCGAAGGACAACGTCACCCGTGCGATCCAGCGCGGCTCGGGCGGCCTGGAAGGCGTGAACTACGAAGAAATCCGCTACGAAGGCTACGGCATCGGCGGCGCGGCGATCATCGTCGACTGCATGACCGACAACCGCGTGCGCACCGTGGCCGAAGTCCGCCACGCGTTCAGCAAATTCGGCGGCAACATGGGCACCGAGGGATCGGTCTCGTTCATGTTCAAGCACGTCGGCCAGTTCCTGTTCGCGCCGGGCGTGGACGAGGACAAGCTGATGGACGCCGCGCTGGAAGCCGGCGCCGACGACGTGATCGCCGACGACGAAGGCGGTTTCGAAGTGCTGTGCGACCCGAACGCCTTTTCCGGCGTCAAGGAAGCGCTGGAAGCGGCCGGCTTCAAGGCCGATTCCGCCGAAGTCATCATGAAGCCGGACACCGAGACCGAGTTCACCGGCGAAGACGCGCTCAGGATGCAAAAGCTGCTCGACGCCCTGGAAAACCTGGACGACGTGCAGGAAATCTATACCAACGCCGTGATCCAAGAGTAACGAAACCCATGAAAATCCTGGTAGTCGGCTCTGGCGGCCGTGAACATGCCCTGGCCTGGAAACTGGCCCAATCCGACCGTGTGCAGATGGTCTACGTTGCCCCGGGCAACGGCGGCACCGCGCGCGATCCGCGCCTGGTGAACCTCGACATCACGGACCCGGCCGCGCTGGCCGATTTCGTGGTCGCCGAACATGTGGCCCTGACCCTGGTCGGTCCCGAAGCGCCGCTGGCGGCCGGCATCGTCAACCTGTTCCGCGCCCGCGGCCTGAAAGTCTTCGGCCCGACGCGCGAAGCGGCGCAGCTGGAAAGCTCGAAGGATTACGCCAAGGCCTTCATGCAGCGTCACGGCATTCCGACCGCCAGGTACCAGACCTTCTCCGACGCGGCCCAGGCCCACGCCTACATCGACGCCAACGGTGCGCCGATCGTGATCAAGGCCGACGGCCTGGCCGCCGGCAAGGGCGTGGTGGTGGCGATGTCGCTGGAAGAAGCGCACCAGGCGGTGGACGACATGCTGTCCGATAACCGCTTCGGCGACGCCGGCGCGCGCATCGTGATCGAAGAATTCCTGGCCGGCGAAGAAGCCAGCTTCATCGTCATGTGCGACGGCAAGCACGTGCTGCCCCTGGCCACCTCGCAAGACCACAAGCGCCTGAAGGACCACGACCAGGGCCCGAACACCGGCGGCATGGGCGCTTATTCCCCGGCACCGATCGTGACGCCGTCGATGCACGCCCGCGTGATGCGCGAGATCATCAACCCGACCATCCAGGGCATGGCCAAGGACGGCATCCCCTACACCGGCTTCCTGTACGCGGGCCTGATGATCGACGCCGCCGGCAATCCGAAGACGCTGGAATTCAACTGCCGCATGGGCGACCCGGAAACCCAGCCGATCATGGCGCGCCTGAAGAGCGATTTCGTCACGGTGCTCGAGCACGCCTGCAACGGCACGCTCGACGCCGTCGACCTCGAATGGGACCGCCGCACCGCGGTAGGCGTCGTAATGGCTGCCGGCGGTTATCCGGATGCGCCGCAAAAAGGCGACGTCATCGACGGCATCCCGCCCGAAACCCCGGAATGCGTCACCTTCCACG
>Ga0308163_10000504_pt1 | contig 67689 bp, 56 predicted proteins | sample PhyTR1_FD_201037 | JGI IMG/M metagenome (GOLD analysis project Ga0308163, IMG submission 201037) | Phyllosphere microbial communities from UC Gill Tract Community Farm, Albany, California, United States - DLSLT.R1 | ecosystem: Host-associated > Plants > Phyllosphere > Unclassified | place: USA...
TATGTGTTCGAAGACCTGGCGCTGGAAATGCTCGACGCCGAGCCGGAACTGAAGGCGAAGTTCGAAGCGTGGAAGGCCGCCAATCCGGCGCTGCTATCGGATCAGGAAAAAGTACTGGGCTTCATCTTCGAAAACGGCAAGCGCCACGCCGAACCGGAATGGCGCCGCTACCCGGTGCTGTCGGTCTTTTGACGACCGCCTGGCAATTTAGTTAACAACATAGTCCGCGTTCCCCGTGCGCGCGGCGGCGATCCCGCCGTGCGCACATGAGCACCCGCTGCCCACAAGGTCACAGCCATGCACTACGCACTCAATCTGCGCACTTTCTTCTACAGCCATTATTTTTATCTTGGGCTGCGCTTCGCTGCGGGCCTGGTCGGCGTCACCGTGATCACCTTGCAGTTCGCCGACATGGCCACCGCCATGACGGTCTGCATCGGCGCGCTGTGCACCGCGCTGATGGACATGCCCAGCCCCCTGCGCCACAAGTTCAACGAGATGAGCGCCTCGGTGCTGCTGTGCAGCGCCGTCACCCTGTTGATCAGCCTATGCGCGCCGCTGCATTGGCTGCTGTTGACGATGCTGGTGTTAATCAGCTTCCTCGCCTGCATGATGGTCGTCTACGGCAAAAAGTCGATGCCGCTGCAACTGGCCACGCTGTTCATCATGACCATGTCGATGGAACACTCGATGACGGTCAAGCAGTCGTTCATTCACACCGGTTTGTTCACCTTGGGCGCGGTGGCCTACCTCGCGTACGCGATGGGCATCTCGTGGATACTGCGACACCGGATCAAACAACAGGTGCTGGCCGAAGCGCTGTTCGAACTGGCCGCCTACATCGACATCAAGGCCGACTTCTACGACACACGCTACAACCTGAACGAACAATTCAATAGGCTGGTGCGCCATCAAAGCGTGCTGGCCGACCGCCAGCAAGCCTCGCGCGATCTGATCCTGCGCGCCCACCAGAACAGCAAGGACGCCATCGTCGTGCAGGTACACGTCTGCATGCTGGACCTGTATGAGCTGATCCTGTCGACCCATACCGACTACGCGCAGCTGCGCATGCACCTGGCCGATTCGCCGGTGCTCGCGACGCTGCACGACCTGGCCTACAAGGCCGCGCGCGATATCGAATCGGTGGCCTACGACGTCACCCGCAAGAAGGCCTCGTACGCGGAGATCAGCTACACGCCGGAGCTGGACGCCGTCGAGGCGGAACTGGCCGCGATCCAGCGCCGCATCGACGAGGGCAAGCCGCAGCAGGAAGCGCTGGCGGTGCTGCGCGCACAGCGCAACAAGATCCGCGCCATCATCAACATGATCGGCGAGCTGCATCAGGCCAGCCAGAAGGTCTACGACACCACGCCGTTCTGGGTCGACGCCGACATGGGCCCTTTCCTGTCGCAGCAAAAGTACGAGCTGCGCATGATCCTGTCGCACCTGCGCATGGATTCGCCGATCTTCCGCTTCTCGCTGCGGGTGGCGATGGCGATCTCGGTCGGCCTGGCGGTGGCGGCGTGGCTGCCGTATGCGGCGCACAGCTACTGGATTGTGCTGACCATCGTGATCATCCTCAAGCCCAGCTTCAGCATGACCAAGCAGCGCCGCAGCGACCGCATCATCGGCACCGTGATCGGCTGCGTGATCACCGCGCTGATCATCCGCTTCCTGAACCACCCCGCGTTCATCCTCGGCATCCTGGTGCTGGCGACGGTGGCCACGCCCACCTTCATCTACCTGCGCTACCGCTACGCCGCCATCGCGGTCAGCATCATGATCCTGCTGCAGATGCACCTGATCGCGCCGGGGAACGATGACCTGATCATGGAGCGCCTGATCGACACCTTCATCGGCGCGGCGGTGGCGACGGCCTTCAGCTTCGTGCTGGCGAACTGGGAATACCAGACCCTCCCGCGCCTGATCCGCGAAGTGCTGGACGTGAACCTGCGCTACATGCAGGCCAGCTTCGATCTGCTGCAAGGCAAATGCAAGGACGATTTCGCCTACCGCATCGAACGCAAACGGCTGATGGACAGCCTGGCCTCGCTCAGCTCCGCGCTGGTGCGCATGCTCGACGAACCATCGAGCAAGCAGCGCGCGGTGGAGGACATCAACCTGTTCATCGTGCAGAACTACCTGCTGGTGGCGCACGTGGCGGCGTTGCGCTCGATCCTGCGCCGCCATGTGACGGAGCTGCCGACGGAGCCGGTCAACGCCATGCTGGGCGATAGCCACGAACAGGTGGTCGGCATCCTGTCGCGGGCGCTCGACCCGCATGCGCGCAAAACGCCCGCGACAGCAACCGCGATGGCGCCTGCGACGACGTCCGTGCGATCGGCCGCGGCCCCCGCCGAGACCGCCGTGGTGCCATGGTCCGGCTGGCCGTTGGTGCAGCGCCGCATCCGCCTGTTGCAGGCCGACGCCGCAAAAATCATCGTCCACAGCGAAGCCATCGTCCGCAACGTCGCTTGATCGCACCCCGACTGGGGTCGTCCCCCCCGGGGTACGACCCCGCCCGGCCTTGCGGGTTAAACCACCGCTCGCTCCCAGGCCGCGACATAGCTGCTAACATGTCATCATGACCACGCCCGCCACCTTCAGCACCCGCGACCTCCTGTCGGCCCTGGCCGTGGTACTCATCTGGGGCACCAACTTCGTCGCGATGAAGATCGGCCTCAAGGACCTGACGCCGTTCCAGTTGGGCGCGGCCCGCTATGTGTTCGCGGTGCTGCCGCTGATCCTCGTCGTGCGTCCGCCCAAGCTCCCCGTCAAATGGATCGTCGCCTACGGCCTGTGCCAAGGCGTCGGCCAGTTCGGATTGCTGTTCCTGTCGCTCAAAGTGGGCATGTCGGCCTCGCTGGCGTCGGTCATCCTGCAAACGCAAGTCTTCTTCACCGCCCTGTTCGGTTTCGTGCTGCTACGCGAGCGCGCCAGCGGCGCATTGAAAGGCGGCCTGCTGCTGGCGGCGATAGGGCTGGTCTGCTTCGGCATGAACTACGTGGAGCCGGGCCACGCCGGCGGTACCACGGCCGGCGGCTTCGTGCTGACCTTGATGGCGGCGGCGATGTGGGCAGCCTCTAATATAGTCGTGCGGCGCGCCCAGCAGGCCACGCCGGAATTCGACGTGGTCAGTTTCATGGTCTGGTGCAGCCTGGTGCCGATCCTGCCGTTCATCGGCCTGTCGCTGGCGTTCGACGATCCGGCGACCCGCTGGCACTGGACCGGCGCGCCGTGGACCACGTGGGCGGCGATCGCCTATTTGGGCTGGATGGCCACCATCCTCGGCTACGCGATGTGGACCCGGCTCCTCAAGCGCCACCCGGTCAACCGCGTGGCGCCGTTCAGCCTGGGCGTGCCGGTGGTCGGCATCAGCGCCGGCATGCTGCTGCTGGGCGACATCGTCACGGGCTGGCAATGGGCCGGTATCGCGCTGATCGTGCTGTCGCTGGTGTGCACCATGTTCGGCGGCCGCTGGCTTGACCGCCGGGGCTGACATAAGTCATTAATTTTTTGAACATATTCGATAGCCGTTATCACCCAACCGAATAGCTGCACACGACCATCCGCCCACTCGCAGTCGATATTGCCGTCTAGACATCATCAATGACCGGTCGCAGCACTCGCTGCAAAAAATCCACAACTATTTTGTTGCCCCTCAGAACGGATGTTTCATAGGGAAAACTTCAAGTTATATTGTTCGCGTATGGCACGTATCACAAATCAAAATTTTTTTTATTTCTGAAACCGGCGCATACTGCACTGCATCAAACGAACATTTAACAGGAGCTTCTCATGAACTCGACTACTTTCAACACTCACACCAACGCCAACTACGCAGGCAATGTCGCCAACGCCGTACGTCAACTGTTCGCTGCGCTGTTTGCACGGAAGCCAGCCGATGTTGCAGAAGCGACCGTAGAGCGCGCCGATGAAACCATCTGGTGGCTGAGCAGCACCGCTAAGGACGTGGAAGCCCACTCCCCTAACCTGGCTGCGGAACTGCGTTACATCGCAGCCCGTTTCGGTTAATAGCAGTTCACTCAACCCACTTACTGGAGAATCACCATGCTGACCATCATCGAAAACCTGCCTGCCGCTATCGCCGTGTCCGGTATCGTACTGCGCCTGTACCTGGGCTCGAAGCCGACCAAAGACGTAGAATAAGCCGTGCGCGCCACAGCAAAAAGCCCCGGCCGCTAACGCGGTGCCGGGGCTTTTTAGTTTGTATCAGGCCACCGAGCCCGATGGAGCATCGATCTGATCGAATCTGCCGCCAGTGATGAGGTCCTTGATGCGCGGATCGTCGAGCACTGTATAAGGATAGCCGCGCGGGACCGCACTGACCTGGTCAAGACGTGCGATCTGTTCCGGCGACAGCACCACCCGTGCTGCCGCAAGGTTGCTCTCAAGCTGCGCTGGCGTGCGTGGGCCGATGATCGGCAGCGACCCCTTGGCGGCGACCCAGGCGATGGCGATTTCGCCGGGCGTAACGGCCGCTTCGTCGGCGACCGCGATCAAGGTATCGATGATGGCGCTGCGCTGAGGCGTGTTTTCGGGCTGGAATCCAGCGCCGCCCCAGGCCTCGTCGCGTCGATTCTCGCCATTGCTTTTGCGGTATTTCCCGGTCAACACCCCACCGCCCATCGGTGAGTAGGCGACGACGGCGAGACCGAGCGCCTGGGCTGCCGAAATCAGGTCCTGTTCGGTCGCGCGCTGAACCAGGCTGTGCTCAACCTGTATCCCCGCAATCGGAACGGCGCCGCGCAGTTCAGCGATGGTCGCCGCGCGCGCCACGCGCCATGCGGGGAAGTTGGAAAGACCGGCGTACAGAATTTTTCCGGCCCGGACGAGGTCGTCGAAGCCCCGCACGATCTCCTCCAGCGGCGTGACGCCGTCGTCCACATGTGCCCAGTAGAGGTCGATGCGGTCGGTCTTGAGGCGTTTCAGGCTCGCTTCGACGGAGGCGACCATCGCCTGGCGGCTGTTGCCGGTCACGAGGATGCCCGAATTGGCGTCCGTTTTCACCGCGAACTTGGTGGACACCACAAACTCATCGCGTCGCCCCGTTAGCAGGTCGCCCACAAACTGCTCGGACTGACCATCTTGATAACCGTTGGCCGTATCGATAAAGTTGCCGCCCGCGTTGGCATAGCTGTCGAAGATCCGACGCGCGTCTTCCGAACTGGCCCCGTGACCACCCCAGGCGACACCGAAATTTGCCGTCCCGAGAACGAGTTCCGACACCCGTAGCCCTGTGTGTTTTCCAAAAAGTTTGTATCGCATGGTCCGCTCCTGGTTGCCGTCCCCACCGCAGCCGCGCTACAATAAGAGGATCAGTGATCCGTATGTTGCGGATCACTGATCCGCTTGTCAAGGAGATTTTATGCGGTCCGATGCAAAGGAGAATTATCAACACCTGCTGGTCACCGCCCGCGCCGTCATCGCCGAGGAAGGCGCGGACGCATCGTTGCGCGATATCGCGCGCAAGGCCGGGGTGGGCCTGGCCACCCTGTTTCGCCACTTTCCAACGCGTGAGGCCCTGCTCGATACCTTGCTCAGGACCAGCCTTGAAGAATTGACGCTGAAGGCAGCATCGCTGGAAACCGCCGGCTCGCCGGATGAGGCGCTGGTTGCCTGGCTGCGCGATGCGGTCGCCTTCGTCCGGGTGTATAGCGGCGCCGTCACCATGATGGCGGCTGCTTTGTCCGACCCGGCATCGGCGTTGCACGCATCATGTGAGAACTTGCGCAGTGCGGGGACGCGACTGCTTCAGCGTGCGCAAGCGGAGGGGAAGGCGAAAAAAAATATGACGGGTAGCGACCTGTTCGCGCTAATCGGCGCACTCGGATGGCTCGGAGACCAAGCCTCGTTCGCACCGCGCAGCGACTATCTCTTTGATGTCATCACGGGCGCCATCCTGACCGATCGACCGGCATGAGACCATGTCGGCGCGGGAATAACTGAAGGCGAAAGCAAGCTGCGCGATGCAGCCCGCTTTGGTTGGATTTGATTATCGAGGCAAGTTCAATTTCGAGTTGCGCATGCCGTACAGAAAGTACGTCACGACCGCCGCCGACATCCAGATGCTGAAGATCGTGTAAGTCGTCAGCGACAGGCCGAACATCAGATACAGGCAGGCGGCGATACTCAAGCCCGGCACCACGTACGGACCGAACGGCACACGGAAGCCCTTCACGCCCTTGCCGTTTTCCTTCTTGCGCATCACCGGCACCGCCAGCGACACCACGATGAAGGCTGTCAGCGTGCCCATGCTGACCATGTCCCACAGGAAGGTGGCGTCCACGAAACCGGCCACCAGACCGACGACGATACAAACGATCAAAGTGTTCTGCACCGGCGAAGCCGTCTTCGCGTTCACTTTCTGGAACGACTTCGAGATCAGGCCGTCCTTGGAAATCGCGTACAGGATGCGGGTCTGCCCGTAAATCGTCACCAGGGTCACGCTGAACACGGAAATCACCGCGCCCGCCGCCAGCACCAGCGCCGGCCAGGTCTTGCCGGTGACGTTTTGCAGGATCACCGCCAGTCCAGCCTCCTGGCCGGCGAATTTCCACGCGGGCTGCGCGCCCATCGCCGCCACCGCGACGAGCATGTAGAACACCGTTACGATCGCCAGCGCCGACAATATGCCGATCGGCACGTTGCGCTTGGGATTGCGCACTTCCTCGCCGGCCGTGGCGACGGTGTCGAGGCCGATGAACGAGAAGAACACCGTTGCCGCCGCCGCCGTCACGCCAGCCATGCCGGTAATGTGCGCGCCATTGTCGGGGCTGAAGAACGGATGGAAGTTGTTGATGTCAAAACCTGAAAACGCGATGACGATGAAGAAGATCAGGATCGCCAGCTTGATCAGCACCATGATGGCGTTGGTGGTGGCCGATTCCTTGGTGCCGCGGATCAGCAGCAGGCCGCACAGCACCACCAGCATGATCGGCGGCAGGTTGACATGGCCGCCGCGCAGCTCGATACCGTGCGCGGTCGAGACGATCATCGGCGAGCGCAGCATTTCGGGAATGTGCCAGCCGAACGCGTTATTGAGGAAGTTGTTCAGGTAATCGGACCAGCCGATGGCGGTGGCGCTGGCCGCCAGTCCATACTCGAGCAGCAGGCAGGCGGCCATGATGAAGGCGGCGAATTCGCCGACGGTCGCGTAGGCGAACGAGTAAGACGAGCCAGACGCCGGAATCCGGAACGACAGTTCGGCGTAGCACAGCGCGGTCAGGCCGGCGGTGATGGCGGCAATCAGGAACGACAGGATGACGGACGGGCCGGCCTTGGGTACGGCTTCGACCATCGTGAAAAAGATGCCGGTGCCGATGGTGGCGCCGACGCCGATCATCGTCAGCGGGAACAGGCCGATCGAGCGGTGCAGGCCGTTGCTGGTGGGGGCGTGCTCAGCTGGTGAGTGTGCAACTGTAGTATCGACCGGCTTGGTACGGGTCAATTTCTGGACCAGCGATTGGTTCACAGGCTATCCTTGTGGGAGATGTGTGGGCGAAAATGGGCGCAAAAAAACTAAGCGATTATAGGGCTTTCCAGCCGCGTCGCCATAAAGTAATTTGTGCCACAAATACAACTTTATTCGCGTTTGCCACCAAGGCTTGGTTACAGTTGCTTACTTTTGATACAGCGGGACGTATAGATTGCAAACGGCACGCACGCTAATCTTGAGTCAACATTACAGTCTGACAAGAAGGAGCATTCATGCCGGTTCAAAAAATTCCTACCGTCTCGCGCCGTTTTCATCCAGTCATCGGCGCGGCGGTCGCCGTGCTGGGCGTCGCCGCCACCATCTTGGCCGTGATCATCGCCCGCAATTAATAGCATTCGCAGGAGCCGTTCAACCCGCACTGCGGCGCAATGGGGTCGTACCCCGTACGGGGTACGACCCGCCTTTTCGGGTTGCAGCCGGCTCAAGCCACCGGCGCGGATTTCTGATCACGCCTTTTCATCGATGTTGCCGCCGATTTTGCTCGGGTCTGGGGCGCTTTCGGACGGATGCGAGATGCTGTAGACCAGCTGCTCCTGCTGCGACACGGTGCCGTCTTCATTGGTGTCCGCCGCCTCGTAAGTCTCGGTGGCGCTGCTTGCGGCGCTGGCCCCACCGGCACCACCACCGCCACCCGCCCCTTGCGGCTTGGCGCCGCCCTGCGCGGCGGATACGCCACCTTCGGCAGGCTTGGGCGGGGCAAAGTCGCCGCTTTTAATCGCCGTCTCCAGATCCGTTTTCGTGATCGAGCCGGTCTTCTCCTTGTCGATCGCGTCGAACTGCTTGGCCGCGTCGTCGGCCGACACGCCTTTCGACGCCAGGCCGGAAACGAATTCCTCCTTTTTCACCTTGCCATCCTTGTCGGCATCCATCTCGCCAAACACCTTGTTGGCAAGACGCGCCGCGCCCTTGGCAGGGTCGAACGAAATGGCGCCCGCGCCGCCCGATACACCGCTGATTGCTGTCGTCATAGTGCTTACTCCATAGTTAAGGACAATGATATACCTGTTAACGAACCAAATCGTCTAACTATGAGTGCGCGAAATGTAAAGGGAGGTAAAGCGGCGTTAAGACGCGAAGGTCAATCGACCCGCACCACCATGAGGCCCGCCCGCAGGCCGACCCTGACATCCGGATTGGGGAACACCACCAGCTCCTCCGGATGCTGGACGGTGTAGACGGTGTCGCCATCGCGGGCGATCTCGTCGCCTTGCTTGAGCGCCGTGAAGTTGTGGGTGTCCTTCCCGAACGCCATCTGGAACTGGTCGCTCAACTTGATGATCTGGCGCGCCGTATTGAACACGTGCGGCGCCTGTTTCGCCTCGCGCCTGGGCGCGCCGCGCAGCAGATCGTCCAGCGCCAGCGAGGCGTCGGCGAATTGCGCCAGATCGTTCTGGCCCAAAGTGCCGATCCGCCCCAGCTCCACCGTGGTGCCGGCGGCGCCATGATGCTCGGCCGAGTAGTAACTGTAAGTGCCCACCGAGGCCGGATTCATGATCACCGCGCCGATACCTGCAAGCCCCAGCCACTCGATCAGCGCGCGCCGCGTAGGCTCGGCGATGATCTGGGGGACGATGGCGAAGGTCGGGTACACGGACGGCCGGATAGCAGTGTGCAAATCCAGATGCCAGCGCACCGGACCCGCGTCACTGAAGAAAGCCGTGGTGGCGGCGATCATCACGTCGGCCCGCGCGGCTTCTGCGGTGCCGGCCAGGGTGCCGCGTTCGGCGCGAAACATGCGGTTCAAATCCGCATCGATGAAACGCTTACCGGCGCGGATGGCGCCGATGTTACCGACGCACAGCATCAGATTGACCGCCAGCGCCCGCGGTTGCCGCGACAAGGCGTCAAGCAGGTAGGCGACCATTTCGATCGGCCCCGTCTCGTCGCCATGCACGCCGACGGAGATCAGCATCGCGGGACGGTCGCCCGTCGCCTTGATGGTCAGGATACCGTCGGCCGGCTGCGTGACCGTATAACCGGCCGCCACGAAGCGCTGCGCGACGGCGCTGAAATCGGCTTCAGCGAGCGCACGCACCGCCTCCGGTAACGCTGTCGGCAAAGTGTCGATACGCTCGCTCATACGCTTACACCGCTGCGGTGGTGTTGGTGGAGGTGGTCGCCTCGGACAACGCCCACACGTCCAGCATCGCCTGTTCCAGATCGGTGGCCGCCGCGTAGCCGGTCAGGCCCAGCGTGTTGGCGACCAGTTCGACCGCCTCCACGCCGGAATGGGCGCCGGTGGCGTGCAGCAGCACTTGCGACAGCAGGCGTTGCTGCGTGCGGCGCAGCGCGTTTTGCGCGTAGCTGCGCAGCTGTTCCTGCGAACGGCTGGTGGCAGGCAGCTTCAGTCCGCGTTCCAGCGTGTCGATACCAACCTGCGCGCGCAGCGCCAGGCCAACCTGCAGGAAGGCCGGCAAATCCATGCCGAGTGGACGCGTAACCGACAGCGCCGCGAACACGAACGCCGCCACCGATTCGATCGCTTCGACAGCCTTCCAGGCGGCGACGAATTCCGCACGCAGACCGGCGGTGAGTTCGGCGTCGGACTGGCCGTCGTCGGAGTTCAACTGGGCCAGCGTCTCAGGCTTGGCGAACAGGCGGGTCAACTCGGCCACGCCGTCCTTCAGCTGATCAGCCGGCACCGTCAGCGCGCCTTCGATAACAGCTTTCTGCAGCACGCGGGTGCGGCCATCAACCTTGATCGACACGGCGCGCGGCACTTTGAGCGCGTCGGCGTCCAGAGTCGAGAAGATCGGCGCCAGGTTCAGCGCGGACCATGCCTGGCCCCACGCCAGTATCACATCGGCTTCGTCGACACCGTGTTCGCCGGCCAGCTGGCGCAGCATCAGCGGGCCGCAACGGTTGACCGATTCATTGGCCAGCACGGTCGCCAGGATCGCGTTGGCCAGCGGATGCGCCAGTGCGGGACGGGTCGCCACCAGCAGGTCCGGGAAGTACGGCTTGAGCACCGATTCGGCCCAACTGTTTTCCGTCAGCGGCAGCGCCGACAGGATGCGCTTGTAGCGGTTCTTGACGTTGGCGATGACGACCGCCAGTTCCGGCGTCGTCAGGCCACGGCCGTCGGACTTGCGGCGCGCCAGTTCGGCCACCGTCGGCAGCTGCTCCAGTTCGCGCGACAGCGCGCCCTCTTCTTCCAGGAAGGCGATCAGCGCAGCGTAACCGTCTTGCACGGCGGCGTCGGTCTGCGCCTGCGCCTCGCGCACCAGCAACTGCGTTTGCAGCGTGTTGTCGCGCAGGACCAGACGCTCGATGTCGGCGGTCATGTCGTTCAAGGTACGGTTGCGGTCAGCCTCGGTCAGCAGGCCGGCGTTCATCTCCACATCCAGCCACATTTTCGCGTTCACTTCGTGGTCGGAGCAATCCACCCCGGCCGAGTTGTCGATCGCATCGGTGAAGATGCGGCCGCCGGCCAGTGCGAACTCGATACGGCCCGCTTGCGTCGCGCCCAGGTTGCCGCCCTCGGCGACGACCTTGCAGCGCAGCTGGTTGCCATCGACGCGGATATTGTCGTTGGCGCGGTCCTTGACCTGCGCGTGCGATTCGGTCGAGGCCTTGATGTAGGTGCCGATACCGCCGTTGTAGAACAGGTCCACCGGCGCCTTCAGGATGCGGTGCATCAGTTCCTCCGGTGGCAGCGAGGTCTCCTCGATGTCCAGCGCGGCGCGGATCTGCGGCGACAGTTCGATGGTGCGCGAGGTGCGTGGATACACGCCACCGCCGGCCGAGATCAAATCCTTGTTGTAGTCGTCCCACGAAGAGCGCGGCAGCGCGAACATGCGTTCGCGTTCGACGAAGGATTTTTCCATGTCCGGCGTAGGGTCGAGGAAGATATGACGGTGGTCGAACGCGGCGATGATCTGCAGTTTGCGCGACAACAGCGCGCCATTGCCGAACACGTCGCCCGACATGTCGCCCACGCCAACCATCGTCACCGGGGTGGCGTGGATGTCGTGGTCCATTTCGTAGAAATGGCGCTTGACCGCTTCGAACGCGCCCTTGGCGGTGATGCCCATCTTTTTGTGGTCGTAACCGTTCGAGCCGCCCGACGCGAAGGCGTCGCCCAGCCAGAAGCCGCGCTGCACGGCGATGCCGTTGGCGATGTCGGAGAAGGTCGCCGTGCCTTTGTCGGCAGCCACCACCAGGTACGGGTCGTCGCTGTCGTAGCAGATGGTGTCCGCCGGCGGGACGATCTTGCCCAGCACGCGGTTGTCGGTCATTTCCAGCAGGCTGGCGATGAACAGGCGGTAGACCGCTTCGCCTTCGGCCGCGATGGTTTCACGCACGGCGTCCTTCGGCATCTGTTTGCAGACAAAGCCGCCCTTGGCGCCGGCCGGCACGATGACCGCGTTCTTCACCATCTGCGCTTTGACCAGGCCGAGGACCTCGGTGCGGTAGTCTTCCATGCGGTCCGACCAGCGCAAGCCGCCGCGGGCGACCGGGCCGCCGCGCAGGTGCACGCCTTCGAAGCGGCGCGAGAACACGAAGATCTCGCGGAACGGACGCGGCTCCGGCACCAGCGACAGATTGCTGGTGTCGAACTTGAAGATGATCTTGTCGCCCTTCTGGTTGTTCTGGAAGTAGTTGGTGCGCAGGGTCGCGGTCATCAGATCGGTCAGGGCGCCGAGCACTTCTTCGCTGTCGGCGTGGTTGATCGACGGCAGGCGGCCCTTGATCGCGGCCAGCGACTCCAGCGCGGCGTTGCGGGTGGCCTCGTCCAGCGCCGGATTGAAGCGCTGCAGGAAGGCGTCCACCAACTGCTTGACGATGGCCGGCTGCTTGCGCAGCGTTTCGGCGATATAGCGGACCGAGAACTGGGAGCCGGTCTGGCGCCAGTAGCTCATGTAGGCGCGCACCAGTTGCACCTGGCGCACACTCAAACCACCTTCGATGACCAGGCCATTCAGGCGGCCGTCTTCGGCTTCGTCGTTGAACAGGGATGAGAACAACTCCTGCGCGACCGGAATCACTTCCGGCTTGGCCAGGCTGGCGGCGCTGGCTTCATCGACCGACAGGCTGGTGACGAAATGGCGCTTGCCGTCCATGCGGATCGAGTGCGCCTGTTCGCGGTCGATGGCTACGCCGGCGTTATGCAGCGCTGGCAGGATGGTCGACAGCGACGGCACGCGGTCCACCGAATACAGGCGGATGGTGGTGGCGTCGGCGGCCGCGTCGACCCGCACGTCGACGCGCGACGGATCGGTATTCCGCAAAATGGTTTGCAGGTCGTAGAAGGCGGCAACCGGCGGCGTCGAAGCGACGTAGTCGGTCGGCAGGGTCGCGCACATCTTGCGCAGGTGGGCGCGCATCGGCACGTTCGAGACAGCGTCGGCCAGCTTCGAGAAGTCGTCATGCCAGCCGTCCAGCACCGCCGTCAGCGGCTGCTGGATGTCGGTTTCCAGATCCAGCGGATAGCGCGCGCCGTGGGCGATCAGGTACACGCGTGCCAGCGGGCCGTCGGCCACCAGCGTCTGCGAGCTGACGTGGTGGGCGCCGGAGCTGGCTTGCAGCGCCTTCGCCAGCGCGGAGGCGACGCTTGCGCTGTAACGCTCGCGCGGCAGGTACACCAGCACATTCAGGTGGCGCGCGTAGACGTCGCGGCGCGCGAACACTTTGGTGCGCGGTTGTTTGTACAACGAGACCACGGCGCCGCACACTTCGGCCAGCCATTCAGGCTCCGCTTCCAGCGCTTCGGTGCGCGGCAGCGATTCGAGGATTTCGATGAATTTCTCGGCGCGGAAGCCCTCCTGGCGCACGCCGGCGATGCTGAGCACCTTGGCGATGCGACCGCGCGCGAACGGCAGGCGGTTCACCGGCGTGGCCGTGGCTGCGCGGGTGAACAGGCCGACGAAGCAGTATTCGCCGAGGATCGCGCCATTCGCGTCGGTGTGGCGGATGCCGATGAAGTCCAGCGCCTGGTCGCGGTGCAGCGTGCCTTCGACGTCGGCCTTGACGATCGACAGCGTGTGCGCGCGTTTCGACAGCGTGTCGAAGTCGCCTGGAATGTTGGCCAGGCAGGTGCCGTAGACCGGGTGCGTGGTGTCCTGCAGCACGCCGATGCGGCTCGGGATATCGCGTTCCAGTTCGCGCACGCCCGGTTTGACCTGGTAGTAGGCGTAGCCGAACGGCTCGAAGCCTTCGGTGCGCGCCCACTCCAGGAAGGCGGCGACTTCCTTGCCTTCGTCGCCGTGGGTGCCGGCTTCGGCGCCGATGCGGCTGAAGTGCTCCAGCATCGCCGGCTTGTCGCGGCGAACCACGGCGGCGTCGCGCGAGACCATCTCGATACGGTCGACCAGCATGCCCAGTTCCGCTTCCGACAGGTCGTCTGCCAGCAGGCACAGGACGTAGGACTCGAGTTTGTCGCCGGCTTGACCAACGGCGGTGACCACGCCATCGGCGTTGCGGGAGACCGGCAGCACCGAGTTCAACACGCCGTTGGCGACGATGCGCAGCTTGCGCATGGCCATGACGATAGAATCGACCAGGTAAGGCATGTCGTCGTTGAGGATCAGCAGCGCGGTGGCCATGCCGCCGCGGCCATCTTCATAACGCAGCCTGGCGATTTGTGCGCCACTGCCGGTGCGCTTGGAAGCTTGCGTGAAACCATCCCACAAAACCGGCGCCAGACTCCCGGGCACGGTGCCGGTCAGGTCTTCGTCATCCAGTGAACCGAGCCAGGCGCTGATCAGCGCCGGTATTTGGCTGGTGTCGCTGGCAGGCTTGCTGGCGTTGATTAAATCCAGCGTCTGAACGCGCAGGTCTTGTGGCATTTGTTTCATCGTTGCTTCTCCAATACGTTATGAGTATTTTATGTTGCATGACGCCGCGCCGGCTTGTGGCTACGCGGCGAAGGGTCGGGCGATACGGGCACTATTAAACCAGTTTTCACACAAAAGCGCAGTTACGGTATTCCAGATAACCCCAACCACGCGTTTGCCACAGAGCGAGCTTCCTCGATTGGGGGACGTACCCCGTACGGGGTACGTCCCCGCGTGGCAATGCGGGTTAGATGGGGGCGAAACCCGGCATTACAAATCGTACAAACCGGGCAGACCCAGAATCCGGCTCAAATCCTCCAGCGCGGTGTGCACCTCGAGCGCCAGCGCCGGATCGGCCAGGTCGGACGGATCGAGCCTGTCGCGATAATGCTTCTCCACCCACGCCACCAGCGTGTGATACAGCGCTTCGGTCATCACCACGCCCTGATGCATGGCAGCCGCCTCGGCGTCGGTCAGAGCCACGCGCAGACGCAGGCACGCCGGCCCGCCGCCGTTGCGCATCGACTGGCGCAGATCGAAGTGGATCAGCTCATCGACCGCGTTACCGCTGGCGACCAGACCATGCAGATACCCCGCAACGGCGGCGTTTTCCTCGCATTCCTGCGGGATCACCAGCGCCATCTTGCCGTTATCCTTGGACAGCAACTGGCTGTTAAACAGATAGCTGGTGACCGCATCGGTCACCGACACGGCGCCGGTATCGACGCGAATCGCGTTCAACTCCGCGCCGACGCCGGCCATCGCGCGTCGCAGCCGCTCAAGGCTGCCCGCTTCGTCGGCGAACGCCTGGTCGTGATAGAACAGCACATTGCCGTTGCCGACCGCGATCACATCGTTATGGAACACGCCCTGGTCGATCACGCCGGGGTTCTGCTGAATGTAGACGGTACCTTGGTCCGACAGCCCGTGCAGGCGCGCCACCGCCTGCGATGCTTCCAGCGTTTGCCGCGCGGGGTACTTCTTCGGCGCGGAAGCCGACGCGTCGAACTCGGTGCGGCCGTACACGAACATCTCGACCGCAGCGCTGCCGTGGTCCTTGCACAGGCGGGTGTGGTTGGCCGCGCCCTCGTCGCCGAAAGCGGGCGTGCCAGGCAGCGCATCGTGCACCGCGAAGTGGTCGATGTTGTGGAAGATGGCGCGCAGGCTGTGTGTCGACTGCTCATGCTCGAAGGCGCGATGCAGCTTGTTGTTCAAATTGGCGGCGGTGAAATGCGTGCGGCCATCCGCGCTGTCGGCGGACGGACTGACCGTCGCCGCGTTGGCGGTCCACATCGGCGAGGCCGAATACGCGCACGCCAGAATCACCGGTGCTTCCTTCGCCGCCTTCGCCAGCACATCTGCGTCGCTGCCGGTGAAGCCGATGCTGCGCAGCAGCCGGAAGTTCGGCCGGTCCTGCGGCGGCAGCAGCGCCTGGCCGAAACCGCGCGCGGCCAGTGCCCGCATCTTGGCCAGTCCCTGCAAGGCCGCCAGCTTGGGATTGGACGCGCTCCTGACGTTGCTGAACGACGCCACATTGCCGAACGACAGACCGGCGTAGTTATGCGACGGGCCTACCAGCCCGTCGAAATTGAATTCGCGTGCGTGCATCTCAAATCCTTAGAAGTGCATGCCCGGCGAAAGCTTCGCAGGCATTTCAAGTACGTTGTTTTCGATCGACGCCACCGGATAGGCGCAGTAGTCGGCCGCGTAATAGGCGCTCGGACGATGATTGCCCGATTGGCCGACGCCGCCGAACGGCGCGGTGCTGGCGGCGCCCGTAGTCGGGCGGTTCCAGTTGACGATGCCGGCGCGTGCGCGCACCTGGAAAATCTTCCACAGGTTTTCGTCGTTCGAGATCAGCGCCGACGCCAGGCCGAACGCGGTGGCGTTGGCGGCATTGATGGCGCTGTCGAAATCAGCTACGCGGATCACCTGCAACAGCGGACCAAACCACTCCTCGTCCGGGATGCCTTGCGCGTCGGTGACGTCGACGATGCCGGCCGAGACGAACCCGCTGCCGGCGTCCAGATGGCGCATCTCCAGCAGCAGTTTGCCTCCCTTGGACACCATGTCCTCCTGCGCCTGCACCAAACGTTTGGCGACTGCGGCCGACACCACGGGACCCATGAACGGCGCAGGTTCCGCGTTGGAGGCGCCGATGGTCAGGCGGCTGGCGACATCGACCAGGCGCGCGACGATCGCGTCGCCCGTCGCGCCGGTTGGCAGGATCAGTCGGCGCGCGCAGGTGCAGCGCTGGCCGGCCGAGATGAAGGCCGACGAAATCGCCATGAAGACGGCGGCGTCGATATCCATGCTGTTATCCTGATCCCAGATCACCAGCGGATTGTTACCGCCCATTTCCAGCGCCAGCATCTTGCCCGGCTGGCCGCCGAACTGCTTGTGCAGCGCGGAACCGGTCTGGCAGCTGCCGGTGAACAGCACGCCGTCAAGCAGCGGATTCTGGCCCAGCGCGACGCCGGTATCGCGGCCGCCGTTGACCAGATTGATCACGCCTTTGGGCACGCCCGCTTGCTCCCACAGCTGCACGGTCTTGACGGCGGTGCGCGGCGCGTATTCGCTCGGCTTGAACACCACCGTGTTACCGGCGATCAGCGCCGGCACGATATGGCCGTTCGGCAGGTGCCCGGGGAAGTTATACGGACCGAAAACGCCGAACACGCCGTGCGGACGGTGGCGCAGCACCGCTTCGCCATCGGCCACCTTGTTGTGCGACTCGCCGGTGCGGGCGCCATACGCCTGCACCGAGATATCGATTTTGTTGGCCATCGTCGCCACTTCGGTGCGCGCTTCCCACAGCGGCTTGCCCACTTCCTCGGCGATCAGCAGCGCCAGCGCCTCGGCGTCCTGCTTCAACAGGTCCCGGAAGCGCGTGCAGACGGCGATGCGCTCGTCGAGCGGCGTCAGGGCCCAGGCTTCGAACGCCTCGCGCGCGGCGGCGCACGCTAGCGCCACGTCTTGCGGCATCGATTCATTGCTGGCCCACGTATGCTGGCCGTTCGATGGATCGATGGTCGATATTTCGGCCCCGCTGCCCGGCAGCCATTCGCCGTTGATGAAGTTACTGAGTGCGGTATTCGAGATGGGCGTTGCGTTAAACATGTGGATTCTTCCTCAAATTGAGAGTCAGGGTGCGGACGGTGTCGCCGGCCTTGCAGCACAGGGCGTCCTGCTCCGCGACGGGCAGTTCCAGCACGCCATTGACGGGCACCGACTGCGACAGGATCATGCGGAAATCGCTCAGCGTGGTGTTCGACACCAGCATCGGCTCGTCCACCGGCGAAGGCGATAGCAAATCGGGCGCGCACGGCGACGCCAGGTCGGACACCTTGCCGATTTCGGCCAGCGTGCTGTCACGCATGGCGCGCAGTTCGGACACGCGCGCCTGCAGCACCGGGCCGGCGTCGAAGATGTCGACGTAGCCTTCGAAATACATCCCTTCCTGCTCCAGCAGGCGGCGCGCCGGCGCGGTCGACGTGTGGACCTTGCCGATCACCTGTTGCGCATCCTCCGGCAGATAGGCCACATACAGCGGCTGGCGCGGCATCAACTCGGCGATGAAGGACTTCTTGCCGACGGCGGTCAAATCATCGACATGGTCGAAATCCATCTTGAAGAAATGGCGTCCGAGGCCTTCGTAGAACGGCGAGCGCCCGCCCTCCTCCTGGTAGCCGCGCATTTCGGCGATCAGCTTTTCGGTGAACAGATGCGGGAACTGCGCGATGAACAGGAAGCGGCTCTTCGACAGCAGCTTGCCGTTGTTGCCGGTGCGGTAGTCCGGATGCAGGAACAGCGAACACAGTTCGGTGCTGCCGGTCAGGTCGTTCGACAGGTACAGCGTTTCCATGCGGGTGAACACATCGAGCTCACGGCTCGAATGCACCAGGGTGCCGATGCGGTAGTTATAAAACGGCTCGTTCAGTCCGACCGCGCCCTTGATCGCGCACACGCCGGCCAGGCGGCCCGTGTCGGTATCCTCCATCACGAACATGTAGTCGCGCTTTTCGGGCGGGATGGTTTCGGCGAACGAGGCGACCGCGATCGCCAGGCGGTCGCCCATCATCTTCATGTCCGGCTTGAGGGTGGTCATGCCGCTGCCGACCTGCGTGGCCATCACGTACAGGGCGTCGAGGTCGTCGGCTTTGATTGCGCGTACTACTAGCATAGGTTGTCCACTCTTAGATTCTGACGCAGATGACGGTGTCGCCGTCGGCGACTTGCAGCGCTTCCAGCACATCGGCCGGCAGCGCGGCGGTGACTTGCGATTCGAGCGCGGTGCAATGGGTGATCACGGCGCGGAAATTGTGCTCGGCGCCGGACGACACCGCGTAGCGCAACTGCGGCTCACGGCCACGGTCGCGCGCTTCGGCGGCGACTGTCGCGCGGCGCTGCAGCGCGCCGCTGAAGGTGCGCAGCGAATTCTTGTGCGCTTGCAGGATCGGGCCACCGTCGAAAATGTCGATGTAGTCGTCGGCTTCGAAGCCTTCGGCCGTCAGCAGGTTAAACGCCAACTCGCCCGACGGATGGATCTGGCCCATGGCCGCCTGCGCGTCGCCCGGCAGCAGCGGCACGTAGACCGGATAGTGCGGCATCAGCTCGACGATCAGGGTGCGGTTGCGGGCGCCCCCGATCACCCGTTCGGCATCGAGGAAATCCATCTGGAAGAACTTGCGGCCCAGCGCGTCCCAGAACGGCGAACCGCCGTCGCCGTCGGTCACGCCGGCCAGCGGCACAAAGAACCGGTCCGAGAAACGGTGCGGCGCCAGCACGGCAAACATCAGCCGCGCGCGCGACAGCAGCGCCGCTTCCGGCGTGCCGTATTCACGTTCGCCGACATAAAAACTGGACAGCTGCGAATAGCCTGTCAACTCGGAGCAAAGCGTCAGCGCGTGCACGCTGTGGCTGATATTCAGATCGCGCGACACCTGCTGGATCACGTCGTTGCGGAACGAGAAATAGGTGCCGTTGGATCCGGCGGCGGCGAAGATCGCGGCGGTGCCGACGATGGTTTTATCGGCCAGCGGCTCATCGCCCAACGACTCAAGCACCAGCAGATACGCCTCTTCGCTCGGGATATCCACGTGCGCGGCGAACGACGCGATCGACTGCTCGATCATGGCGAGGATTTTCTCGCGCGTCTTCGGCAGCGTATGCACTCCCGGCATGGGCACCGCGGCCAGCGCTTCGAGCGCAGCGATATCCGCAAGTTCGACCGGACGGACTACATACATGGGAACTCCTTCGGTAAATCAACGCAAACGTCAACGCAAGCGGCCCGGCGCATCGGAATGCGCCGGGTCACAAATGAAAAGCGGCGGAACCAGGTCCGCCGCGTCTACTTCTTAGGCTGCGGCGATCATGCCGTCCAGCGACAGGCGCAGGATGCGGTCGACTTCAGCGATCTGCGCGTCCGAGACGATCAGTGCCGGCGCCAGGCGCACCACGTCCATGCCCGCGATCAGCACCATCAAGCCATTGCCTTCGGCGGCTTTCTGGATGTCCTTCGAGCGGCCCTTCCAGGCGTCGGTGACGACCATGCCGAGCAGCAGGCCGGCGCCGCGCACCTGCGTGAACACTTGCGGGTAGTCGGCGATCAGCTTTTCCATCGTGCCGCGCAGTTTGGCGCCGGCTTCCTTCACGCGCGCCAGGAAGGCTGGCTGGTTGATCGTCTCGAGCACCGTCAGCGCCACGGTCGCGGCCAGCGGGTTGCCGCCGTAGGTGGTGCCGTGCGAGCCGACGCCCAGCGTCGCCGCCAGTTCGTGGGTGGTCAGCATGGCGCCGATCGGATAGCCGTTGCCCAGCGCCTTGGCCGACGTCAGCACGTCCGGCGTGATCCCGTAGGTCATGTAATGGAACAGGTCACCGGTACGGCCCATGCCGCATTGAACTTCGTCGAAGATCAGCAGCGCGCCGGTCTGGTCGCACAGGTCGCGCAGCGCTTGCAGGTAGGCCTTGTCGGCCGGGACCACGCCGCCTTCGCCTTGCAGCGGCTCGACGATCACTGCGCAGACGTCGTCGCCGATGGCGGCGCGCGCCGCTTCGATATCGTTATAGGCGATATGGTCGATCGATGGTGGCAGCGGCTCGAAACCTTCGGTGTACTTCGACTGGCCGCCGACGGACACGGTGAACAGGGTGCGGCCGTGGAACGACTGGTAGCACGAGATGATGCGCGATTTGTGCGCGCCGAATTTGGTGTGGGCGTATTTGCGCGCCAGCTTCAGCGCCGCCTCGTTGGCTTCCGCGCCGGAGTTGCAGAAGAAGGCGCGGTCGGCGAACGTCGCTTCGGTCAGCGCGACGCCCAGGCGCAGCACCGGCTCGTTGGTGTAGCCGTTACCGAGGTGCCACAGGGTGTTGGCCTGGCGGGTCAGCGCCTCGACCACGATCGGGTTGCAGTGCCCCAGCGATGCCACGGCGATGCCGGACGTGAAGTCCAGATAGTGTTTGCCATTCTGGTCCCACAGGTCCAGGCCAGCGCCTCGGACCGGAACCATCGCTGCGGGTGCGTACGTAGGCACCAGGACTTCGTCAAACGTCTGACGAGTCACAGGACGGGTCGTTACGGTCGTATCTAGCTTGGCGTTCATGGCATTTCCTCATCCAATGTTAATGGGGCAGCCAGCAGACATTGCTGGCGTTGCGCCATTATAGGCAGGACGGCCACCCGCTACTTTCGAATACGCGACAGGCATTTTCAAAATCGCCACGGGCGCATCGTGACTTTTATGTCAACACAAAGATATCTTGTTGACATTGCCCTAATTACCATGTTATTTTTTACTTAACGCTTGGAAACGCTTCCATTTCCCATGACTGCAATCGGGCGCCCGCACACAGGGACCATGCTTATGCTCGTATCGCGCATCCTCAGCCCCCTCGCCCACAATGCCGGCGCGCCCGGACGGCCGCGCCCGGCGCGGCTGGCCGCCGCCTTCCGCCGCCGCTAAGCGCAGCGATGGCACAGCACAAACCCCTGCTCGAGCGCGGTTTCTGGTCGGTGACCTGGCCGATCCTGTTCGACGTCTCGCTGGGCATGATCCTCACCTTCACCGACTTCCTGTTCCTCGGGCGCATCTCCGACGGCGTCGCCGCGGCGGTCGGCGGCATCCTGCCGGTCCTGCTGCTGGCCGAGGCGATGTATTTTCCGCTCGGCCAGGGCTGCACCGGCGTGGTCGGCCGCCAGCTCGGGGCCGGCGGCGGCGACACGCTGGGCAGCACCTACGGCGTGTGCATGCTGCTGGCCGGCGCGCTGGGCGCGCTGCTGGCGCTCGCCTCGGTAGCCGTGCACGGACACGTCGGCGCATGGCTGGGCTACCCGCCTGCGCTGCAGGCCCACGCCGCCGACTATCTGCTGGCGGGCGCGGCCGGCTTGCTGTTCCTCACCATGTACCGCGTGATGGCCAGCCTGATGCGCTCCCACGGCCATACCCGCTGGGCCATGGCCGGCGCCCTGGGCGTGCTGGTGCTGAACCTGGTGCTGAACCTGGCGCTGGACCGGCTGTCCGCGCGCGGCGTCAGCGTGGCGGGCCTGAACGGCGTGCAGGGCGTGGCGCTGGCCACCGTGTGCGCCAGCTGCGCCGGCATGTGCTGGATGCTGGTGGGCGTGTTCACCCGGCTGCCGGCGCGGACGCGATTGCCGGCGTCGCTGTCGGGCGCGCGCACGCTGGCCCGGCCCATCCTGCGGATCGCCGCGCCGGCGTCGCTCGAACCGCTCAACTTCAACCTGGCCCAGATCGCGGTGATGACGATGATCGTTCCGTTCGGCACGCTGGCGCTGTCGGCCCGCAGCTACGTCCAGGCCAGCCTGACCGTGGTGATCGTGGTCGAACTGGCGATCGCCATCGGCACCCAGATCTTCATCGCGCACATGGCCGGCGCGCGCCGGTTCGACCAGGCCAACCGCCTGGTGCACAGGAACATCGCGCAAGCCTGGGCCCTGGGCGCGCTGCTCAACCTGGGCCTGATCCTGGGGGCCGCGCACGCGCTGTCGCTGTTCACGCGCGACCCGCGCATCGTCGAGATGGCGCTGCCGCTGCTGCTCATCAGCCTGTTCTGGGAGCCGGCCAAGGCGGTCAACCTGGTGATCGGCTTTTCGCTGCGCGCGGTCGGCGACGCCACCTTCTCCAGCTACACCGGCATCAGCCTGTGGCTGCTGGCCTGCCCGCTGGCCTATCTGCTGGGCGTGCGGCTCGGCTGGGGCCTGACCGGCGTCTGGGCCGCGCTGGCCATCGACGAGGCGGTGCGCGCGCTGCTGCACTACCGGCGCTGGCATGGCCAACGCTGGCGCAGCAGCCTTGCCCCGGCGCTCGCCGGCAAGCCCGCCTTCCTTCAACCGACCGTACAGAAAGGGTGATCATGACGATATTTTCAGCAGCCGAACGGGAGGCCTGGGAGCGCGACGGCTATGTGGTGCTGCGCCAGGCCGTGTCCAGGCAAAAGGCCGACGCCGTGCTCGACGCCATGTGGGCGTTCCTGGCCATGGACCGCGACGACCCGGCGCAATGGTACGACTGGCCGGCCTGGCACCGCCCGCGCTCGGGCATGGTGCAACTGTTCCACCACCAGAGCATGTGGGACGTGCGCCAGGAGCCGCGCATCCACGCCGCCTTCGCCGAGCTGTTCGGCACCGAGCGGCTGCTGGTCAGCCTCGACCGCCTGAACATGAATCCGCCGGCGCTGGCGCATGACGATTACCAGGGCAACATCCACTGGGACATCGATCCGCTGGCCTGGCCGCTGCCGCTGGCGGTCGGCGGCGTGCTGTGCCTGGCCGACACCAGCGCCGAACAGGGCGGCTTCCAGTGCGTGCCCGGCAGCCACCGGCGCGTGGCGCAGATCGTCGCCGAGATCGCGCGCGGCAGGCCGCTGCGCCTGCCCGCCGTGCCCGCCAGCGAAATCGTCCAGGTGCCCGGCAACGCGGGCGACTTGATCATCTGGAACGTCGGGGTGCTGCACAGCAGTTCGCGCAACCGCACCGACCGCCCGCGCGTGGCCCAGTACGTCACGATGATGCCCGCCGACACGGTGCCGGAAGCGGACCGGCAGGCGCGCATCGGGCACTGGCGGCATAACGCGCCACCGTTCAACGAGCAAGGTTTTATCGCCGATCCGCGCGGGATCGAGCAGGCCAAGGCAGCACCCGCGCACCTGACCGGCCTGGGCCGTCGCCTGCTCGGCGTCGACGCCTGGGATTGAACCGTGACCGTCCCCCGACCTGAGAGGAGTTCGAATTGAACAGCGCGCCGCACACCTACTGGATACCGACCAACCGCGACGCCGGGTTGCCGGTACGTTCCTACCTGAACGAAATCGACTACTGGTTCCGCCTCACGGGCGAGACGATGCCGCTGTTCCTGCTCGACTCGGGCGACGCCGATGTCGAACGGCGCAACGCCGGCCACGTCGCGCTGGCGCGCGCGGCGTACCCGCATCTGGCGATCCACCACGTCACGCTGGAACGCCAGCAGGCGGTGCTCGGCGAATTGCTGCGCCTGGCCGACTACCCGCCGGCCATGCTCGACTGGATCGCCCCGCGCGGCAGCAACTACGGCGCCGTCATGAACAAGATTTCACTGTTCGCCGCCGCGCTGGAGTCGAACGTGATCCACCGCCGCGATTCGGACACGCGGCTGCAAGAGAACTGCCCCTACCCGCTCGAGTTCGAGATGCAGAGCCTGGGCGGCGGCCAGGGCCGGCGCGCCTATATCGCCGGCAGCGGCTACGTTGGTGAATGGAACCTCGACCTCAAGCCCTTCCTGCAGGTGTCGCCGGAGCTGTTCTCGCGCTTCTGGTCGGACATGGGTGTCGATCCGTCCCTGCACCAATCCATCTACGAATGGGTCGACGGCAACAGCCGGGCCCTGTACCACGCAGACCAGGTCGACTACAGCAACGAGCAGGGCTTCTACATGCCCGACGCCGGCAACATGGGGATCCGCCAGCTGCACCTGCTGTTCCCCAGCCTGCCGTCGAACGCGATGTCGGCCGACTATTCGGTGTTCAAGATGGCCGGCGCCTTCGGCTTGCCGGTGGCCTACCACCAGCGCCGCGTGGTGCATGAATACCACAGCGGCCGCAAGGCCGATCCGATGCCCTACATCATGTCGCTGGTGAAGTATTGCGACCTGCGCCCCGTGTACGTGGCGTTGCAGCGCCAACTCAAGGCGCGCGCCGACCAGGGTGAACTGCGTCTGGACGGTAACTTCCAGGACGCCGCGGCGGCCGCGCTGTCGACGCTGGCGGACGCCGATCTGCCGGGCCGGCGCCAGGCGCTGGCACGCTTTATCGACGGTTTCATCGGCCAGTTGTATCCGAACCAGGCCGGTGAGCTGTCGGACCGGCTCGACGCGGTGCTGGCCGCCTGCCGCCAGGATTACCGCAACCACGCGAGCCTGATCCGCGCCTGGCCGCGGCTGGTCGGCGCCGCCGCCCGCGAAGGCGCGCAGCTGCGGGCCATGCTGGCCGAAGGCGCGGCGTCATGAGCGCCGTGAACCAGGATGCGCTGCTGCGCCAGGTGCGCGCGTGGAACGCCACCGTGGCCGAGGTCGCCCCGCTGAGCATCCAGGCGCTGTTCGGCCTGCACGTGGCGCGCGATCCGGATCATCCGGCGCTGTTTTATCAAGGCGAAACGGTCAGCTACCGCGAGCTCGACCGGCGCGCCGACCGGATCGCCGCGCGGCTGCGCGCGCACGGCCTCGGCAAGGAGGCGCTGGTGGGCGTGATGACCGACCGCACGCCCGACATGGTGTACGCGATGCTGGGCATCCTCAAGGCGGGCGCGGCCTATGTGCCGATCGACCCCGACTACCCCAGCGCCCGTATTCAGTACCTGCTCGAGGACAGCCGCTGCGCCGTGCTGCTGACCGACCGCGACGCCAGCACGCTGAGCGAGTCGGGCTTCGACGGCCGGGTCGAACGGATCGGCACGCTGGTCGCCGAGTCGGCGCCTGCCACGCCGGCGCCGGCGGAGGGCGGCGACGCGCGCGACCTGGCCTATGTGATCTACACCTCCGGCTCGACCGGACGACCGAAGGGCGCGATGGTCGAGCATCGCGGCATCGTCAACTTCATCGGGTTTTACCGGCAGAAATTCGACATCACGCCGCGCGACCGTATTGTCCAGTTCGCCAGCATCTCGTTCGCGGCGTCGGTGTCCGAGATCTTCATGGCGCTGCTGACCGGGGCCACGCTGTACCTGGTGCCCAAGCCGGTGATCCTGAACCCGCGCCAGTTCGAGGATTACCTGCTCGAACACCGCATCAGCATTGCCACGCTGCCGCCGCACTACATCGTCGATCTCGATCCGCGCCGCAACACGCTGCGCGTGGTGATCACCGCCGGCTCGCCCGCGCAGTGGAACACGGTGGAGAAGTGGCGCCCGCACCTGACCTACTACAACGCCTACGGCACCTCGGAAACCAGCGTCGGCGTAAGCACCTTCAACGCCAGCGTGGCCGCGCGCGCCGGCGCCGCCGTACCGATCGGCATCCCCAACAACAATACCCGCTTCTACATCCTGGACCAGCAGGGCGGGCTGGCCGCGCCGATGCAGCCGGGCGAGCTGTGCGTGTCGGGCCTGTGCGTGGGACGCGGCTACCACCGGCGGCCGGAATTGACGGAACAAAAATTCGTCGCCAATCCGTTCGAACCGGGCGAGCGCATGTACCGCACCGGCGACCTGGCGCGCTGGCACGCGGACGGCAACGTCGAAGTGCTGGGGCGCATCGACGATCAGGTCAAGATCAACGGCCACCGCATCGAGCCCGACGAAATCGCCGCGCTGCTGTTGCAGCACGAGGCGGTCGAGGACGCCGTGGTGGTGGTGCGCGACATCAACGGCGAAGCGCGCCTGTGCGCCTATTGCGTCGCCCCCACGCTCGAGCAGCTCGACCCGGTGCGCGCCTTCGTTGCCGCGCGCCTGCCCGAATACATGCGGCCGGCCTTCCTGGTACAGATCGACGCCATCCCGATCAACCTCAACGGCAAGCTGGACAAGCAGGCGCTGCCCGATCCGCGCGCCGCCAGCCTGAACCGGGTCGCCTGGCAAGCGCCGCGCACCCCCGCCGAGGCCGCGCTGACCGCCGTGTGGTGTGCCGTGCTGGGCCTGGACGCCGATCAGTTGGGCATCCACGACAACTTTTTCCACATCGGCGGCGACTCGGTGCGCGCGATCCAGATCGTCTCGCGCCTGTTCGCCCGGGACCAACTGGTGGACGTGGCCGACATCTTCCAGTTCCCCACCGTTGCCGCGCTGGCGCCGCTGGTGTCGGCGCGCGCGCCGTTGGCGGACGCGGCGGCGCCGTCCGACATGCCGGCGCTGACGGCGTCACAGCAAAGTGAACTGCTGGCGGAGGTGGCCGCGCGCTGCGCCAGCGCGCCCCAGCTGAAGGTCGAGGCGGCCTACGCGCTGTCGCCATTGCAATCCGGGATGTACTTCGAGCACTTCGGACCGGACCCGGCCGCCTATTTCGTGCAGGGCGAGTTTCATGCCGACGGCAAGCTGGACCCGGCGCGGTTCGCCGCCAGCGTGGCCGACCTGGTGGCCCGCCACGAAATCTTGCGCGCCGTATTCACACACCGGGGACTGGAGCAGCCGCTGCAAGTGATCGTGTCCGGCCTGCCGGCCGATTACGCCTACCGCGACCTGTCGGACCAGCCGGACCAGGACGGCTGGCTGGACGACTGGATGGCGCGCGACCAGCAGCACGGCCTGCGCCTGGAGCGCCACAACGCGGTGCGCTTCCGCCTGTTCAAGCTGGCGCCGCAACGGTTCCGCGTCTACATTTGCTTCCACCACATCATCATGGACGGCTGGTGCATCGGCTTGATCTGGAATGAACTGCGCGCCGCCTACCGTGCCAGAAACACCAGCGCCAGCGGCGGCGACGGCGTCCCGGCGGCGCCCGGCTACGGGCGCTACATTGAATGGCTGGGGCGGCAGGAGCATGGCGCCGCGCTGGGGTACTGGCGACAGGCATTGGCCGGTTACGCCGCGCCCGCCAGCCTGGCCGCCAAGGCGCCCGCAGTCCAGGCGCCAGGCGACTTCCGCACCTTCCCGTGGCGCGTCGACCGCCAACTCGCGCTCGACCTCGGCGCGCTGTGCAAACGTTACCAACTGACCCTCAACAGCGTATTCAAGGGACTGTGGGCGATCCTGTTGCAACGCCACACCGGCCTTGCCGACGTCGTGTTCGGCGAGGTGGCGGCGGGCCGCCCGCCCCACCTGGCGCACGCCGACGCCATGCTCGGGCTGTTCATCAACACGCTGCCGGTGCGCGTGCGCACCGGCCCCGACGACGACCTGGTGCGGCTGCTGCGCGCGGTGCAAGCGGGAACGCTGGCGGCCCAGAAGCATCAACACGTGTCGCTGGCGGAGATCCAGGCCGCCTCGCCGCTGCGCGCCGGCCTGCTGGACCATCTGCTGGTGTTCGAGAATTTTCCCGACCTCGACGACGGCGACGCCGCCGCCACCGGCTGGACGCTGGGCGCCGGCCGCGTGCGCGACCGCACCAACTACCCGTTGACGGTGACGGTGCTGCCGCGCGACGGCATCACGGTTGAATTCCTGTTCGACCAAAGCCGCTACGCGCCGGCGGCGATCGCGCGCCTGGCGCGCCAGCTCGACACGCTGCTGCGCCAGGCCGTGGCCCATCCGCTGGGCGCGGTCGCCGCGATGGACCCGTTCGCCGGTGAAGACGAGGCGGCGCCGTCGCTGCGGGGCGCGGCGGCGCAGCGGCCCGCGCTGGGCATCCACCAGTTGTTCGAACAGCAGGCTGTGGCCGGACCCGAGCGTATCGCCCTGCATCTGTGCCCGCCATGCGATCCCGCCCCCCCGGCCGCGCCGGCCGCCCGCCGCCTGACGGCCGCCACGCTGAGCTACCGCGCACTCAACGCGCATGCCAACAAAATGGCGCACCATTTGCTTGCCGCCGGGGTTGGTCCGGGCGCGCGCGTCGCCATTTTGCTGGAACGCTCGCCCGAGTTCATCGTCAGCCTGCTGGCGGTGCTCAAGACCGGCGCCGCCTACGTGCCGATCGACCACAACTATCCGGCGCAGCGGGTGCGGCGCATCCTCGACGTGGCCGAGCCGGCCGTCGTGATCAGCCGCGACGCCCAGCTGGCGCCGCTGGCCGGACGCGCCGGCGTGCTGAATCTGGACCGCTGCTGGCATGCGATCCAGGACGCCCCGGCCGACAACCCGGCGCTGACGTGCCGACCCGGCGACCTGGCGCAGGTGCTGTTTACCTCCGGCACCACGGGCCAGCCGAAGGGCGTGATGCTGGCGCACGGCGGCCTGGTCAACCATGCGCTGTTCCTGCAAGAGCAGCTGGCGCTGACGGCGGACGACCACGTGCTGCAGTTCGCCGCGCTGGGATTTGACGCGCTCAACGAGGAAATCTTCCCGGCGCTGATCAGCGGCGCCCGCGTGGTGCTGCGCGCGCCGGACCTGCTCGACCGTTTCGAGCATCTGGAACAGACCATCGTGCGCGAACGCATTTCGGTCCTCGATCTGCCCACCTCGTACTGGAACCATTGGGTCGACACGCTTGCCGACGGCCATTTCGATGCGGCCGGCGCGGCGGGCCTGCGGCGCCTGATCGTCGGCGGAGAGGCGATCTCGGCCAAGCACGTGGCCCAATGGCAGCGTCGCTGGCCCGGCATCGGCGTGGTCAACTCCTACGGGCCGACCGAGACCACGGTGATTTCGACCTGGTATCCGGTGCCGCCGCTGGCGCCGGACCAGGCGCGCATTCCGCTCGGCCGGCCGATCAGCAACACGCGCCTGCATATCCTCGACGCCGAACAACGCCCGCTGGGCGTGGGGCGGCCCGGAGAGCTGTGGATCAGCGGGGCCGGCCTGGCGCTGGGCTACCTGCACGACGACGCCCTCACCGCCGAACGCTTCGTCACGCCCCCAAGTGGCGAGCGCAGGTATCGCACCGGCGACTGGGTCGAGCTCGACGAGCGGGGCGCGTTGCATTACCTCGGCCGCATGGATCACCAGGTCAAGCTGCGCGGGGTGCGCATCGAACTGGACGAAGTCAGGCAGGCGTTGCTGGCGCATCCAGACGTGCGGCAGGCGCTGGCGCGCGTGGAACAGCACGATGGCGATGCCCGGCTGGCCGCCTACGTCCAGCTGTCGGCGCCGCTGGAGGCGCCGGCGTTGCGCCGCTACCTGCGCGAACGGTTGCCCGCCCAGTTCGTGCCGAACCAACTGCGCCTGGTGCAGCACTGGCCGCTGACCGGCAACGGCAAGATCGACCAGGACCGGCTAGCGGCATGCAGCGATCCGATGGCGGCCGGGAAGGTCGACATCGGCCTGACGCCACTGCAACAACGTCTGTGCGCGATCTGGGGGGCGGTGCTGGCGGCGCCGGTCACCGATATCGAGCAATCGTTCTTCGAGCTGGGCGGCCACTCGCTGCAGGTGGTGCGCTTGCTGGCAAGGATGCGCCAGGATCTGGCGGTGGAGGTCTCGATGTCCGGCTTCTCGCGCCACGCCAGCGTGGCGCGGCTGGCGCGGCACATCGAGGACGGCGCGCAGGGCGGCTACGGCGTGGTACGGCTGACGGCGCAGCAGGATGCCAGGGAAGGCATGCAGCCGCCGCTATTCGTCATCCATCCGATCGGCGGCGGCGTGTTTTGCTATGCCAACCTGGCGGCGGCGCTGCAAGGGCAACGCGCGGTGTACGGGTTGCAGTCGGCCGGACTGGATGGCGCCCGCGCGCCGTCCGGTGGCGTGCCCGCGATGGCCGCCGCGTATCTGGCGGCGATCAAGCAAGTCGCGCCACGTGGTCCCTACTGCCTGGCCGGCTGGTCCATGGGAGGCCAGCTCGCCCACGAGATGGCGTGCCAGTTGCGCCGGCGCGGCGAAACGGTGCAGTCGCTGGTGCTGATCGACAGCTGGCATCCGTCGCTGATCCCGGCCAGCGCCGACCCGCTGGCGGACTTCGTCGGCGACCTGCTGGCGTCGGGCGGCCACGACCGCTCGCCGCTAGCGCCGGGCGGCACGGATGGTGTGGACCGCGTGGGCGCCTGGCACGCCATGCTGAGCGGGAGCGGGCTGATCCCGGCGGAACTGGCGGCCGAGCGCTTCGCGACGCTGTTCGAGGTCTACCGCGACAACCTGCACGCCATGCTGACGCACACGGTCGGCCACTACGACGGCGATGCGCTGCTGCTGCAAGCCGGGCAGGCGCCGGCCGGACGCGCCACCGTCCACGGGCTGGGCTGGGAAGCGGCGATCGCGCGGCTTGACGTCCAGCGCGTCGCCGGCGACCACTACACCCAGATGAGCGCGGCAAACGCGCGCGACATCGCCGCCCGGCTCGGCCAGGCGGCGCGTCCCTCTTCCACGCAATGAAAGCGGACCTCATGACATTGCAATGTTCGGTCATCCTGCCCTACTATAAAAACCGCGAGCCGCTGCTGCACACGCTCGAGTCGCTGGCGCGGCAATCGCTGGCGCGCGACCGCTTTGAAGTGGTGGTGGTCGACGACGGCTCGTCCGATGCCGAGCTTGGCGCGTTGCTGGCCGGGCGCGACTTCGGCTTCCGCTTGCATTACCTCTCGTATCCGCACAATCGGGGCGCCGGCCACGCCCGCAACGCCGGCGCGGCGCAGGCGCGCGGCGAGATCGTGCTGTTCCTCGACAGCGACCAGGTGTTCGCGTCCGACTTTTTGGATCAGCACGTGCGATTTTTCACGCACGTGCCCGACGACCAGGCGGTGCTGCAAATCGGTTTGCGCAACGACATCGCGGCGACGCCGGCGGCAATTGCCGACCCGGCCGCCAACGTCAGCTACACCGATCCGCGGTTTGCCGTGTTCGAGTGGTACTCGGAAAACCTGCAGACGCTGCAGGGCGCGTGGCACCTGGGGTTCTCGCACAATTTTTCCATCCGCCGGCGCGATCTCGACGGTCGCGGCGGCTTCAACGACGCCGCCTTCCGCGACTGGGGGCTGGAGGACTGCGAGTTCGTCTACCGCCTTGCGCAAGGCGGCGTCAAGCTGGCCTACAACCCCAACGTGCTGGCCTACCACCTGTCCCATGCCGTGTCGTGGAACAGCGCCGAGGGCTATCAGTCGTGGAACCGCAACCTCGAGGCGTTCGCCGCGCTCCATCCCCAGCCGGCGGTCCACGCGCAAGGCATCTTCCGCGACTTTTTCGATCCGCAGCGGCGCGAACGGCGCCTGCTGGCGGGCGACAAACGTCCGTGGCTGAGCTGCTACCGGCGCTTCGAGCGGGCGCTGCGCGCCATCGCCGGCGTGCCCGCCGCGCATGCCGGCGCGCGCCGCTTCGTCAAGGACATCGGCCTGGACGCGCTGCGCCAACAGCTGGCCGACGATCCCGGGGTCGAGCTGGTGGCGCTGGTGCCGAAACACCGGCTGGACCTGATTTGCCATGTGCAACTGCACCCGGAAGGCAGGCGCGTCATGCTGTTTACCCACTGATCCGATTATCTGCGTCACTACCTGATTACAACCCGGCGTGCGAACGCCACCCACCAAGGAAGACATCGTTATGTTTCAAAGCAAAAAAATCACACTGGGCGCCTGTGTCATGGCGGCGGCACTGATGGCGGCGCAGGCGCAGGCCAGCGAGGCCACGCTCAAGGACGGCAAGCTGGCGATCGACACGCTGCCGTTCACGCTTGAAACGCAGCTCGCGCTGGGCGCGGCCAGCGTCAAGGACAAGGCGCTGGTGTTGCAGGCCAAGAAGGGCACCGACCTGTATGCCAACACCGATGGCACCGAGGTCGCCGACAAGACCCCGCGCGTGCTGTTCCAACCGACCGGCGACTTCATTTTTTCAGCCAAGGTCAATGCCGGCGTCAACCATCCGTTCAACGGCGCCGCGCTGATCGTCTACGGCGACCGCACCAACTGGGCCAAGCTGCTGTTCGAGTTCGCCAAGACCGGCGCGGCCGGCATCTCGACCACGGTGGCCAAGGGCGTCGGCGACGACGCCCACCATGGCGTGCGGCCGGGCGACGCGGTGTATCTGAAGGTGGTGCGGCGCAAGGACATGTTCGTGTTCTACACTTCGCCCGACGGCAACGCCTGGAGCATGGTGCGCAGCTTCGGCCTGCCCGGCGCGGCCAGCGTCAAGGTCGGCTTCTCGTCGCAATCGCCGGACGGCGACGGCTTCAGCGCGCAGTTCTCCGATGTGAAGTTCAGGAACGCCACGTTCAAGGATTTCTGGCAAGGCGAGTGATTGATCGGCGGGCAGCGCTAAGCGCCAAGCGGCTCAGGCCGGCCGGTTGGCCAGCTTGCGCTGGCGCTCTTCGCGCGGCGTGTTGCCGAACAACGCGCCGAACGCGGTTGAAAAATGCGACCCGGAAGAAAAACCGCACATCAGGCCGACCTGGACGATCGAGTGGTTGGTCTCGAGCAGCAGCTGGCGCGCGCGTTGCAGCCTGAGCTCCAGGTAATAGCGTGACGGCAGGCTGCTCAGGTATTGCTTGAACAGGCGCTCGAGCTGGCGGCGTGACAGGCCGACCAGGTTGGCGATGTCGTCGGTCGAGAGCGGTTCCTCGATATTGGTTTCCATCAAGGTCACCGCTTCGGACAGGCGCGGCTGCAAGGCGCCGAAACGGGCCTGCAACGCCACCCGCTGGCGTTCCTCGTGGCCACGCACGCGTTCCACGCACAAGGCCTCCTTGAGGGCGGCCTGCACCGTGGCGCCAAACAGGCATTCAATCAGGGTCAGCGAAAAGTCGATGCTGGCGGCGCCGCCGCAGCAGCTCAGGTGACGGCCGTCGAGCTCGAACAGGTGCGGGGTCAAGATCGCGCGCTCGTTGATGTGCTCGGTATCGGCATACAGCGCCCACGGCAGCGCGACCCGCACGCCAGCCATCAGGCCGGCCTCGGCCAGCCACAGCACGCCTGCGCCGACGCCGCCCCAGTAGTCGGCCGCGCGGCAGCGCTCGATCACCGCGCGGCCCAGCTCGGGCGCCATTGGCAACTGGTTTTCATCGGCCACCAGCAGCGCCAGGTGGTGCTGAGACGGGTTTGCGAGCATCAGTTGTGCCGGCGTCATGGTTTCCAGATGCAAGGCGTCCTTGCCGAGCAGCGTCGCGGCCAGCCGCAGCGGCTGCACCAGGCCGGCCCAGGTGATGGCGTCGGCCTCGCCCGCGTTCACCAGCAGCATGCGCAGCGGCCGTTGCTGGGCGAGCCGGGAAAGGTTAGCGAAGGACATCGGGGATCGTCATTGGGAAATTATAGTGCTTATCCGCGCGCCAGCGCGGCGGCCGGGCACTGGGGCATGATTTTTTATTACCAATCAGGTTATGAATTATTGTGGCGCATAGTGTACCCGCCCGGGCCTTAAATGGCGAACCAGCTATAATCATGGTCTATGGGTGAACGATATCTGAAAAGTATCCGGTTACTGGCCGAGTGCATGCAGGGCTTTGAACGGCTCTCCAGCGAACGGGCACGCCAAAGCGGTCTGACGCATCCGCAGTTCGACATTATCGCCACGCTGGGCAACACGCCCGGCATGTCGTATAAGGAGCTGGGCGAAAAAACGCTGATCACCAAGGGCACGCTGACCGGCGTGATCGAACGGCTGGAACAAAAAGGGCTGGTGGAGCGTCAGCGCAACGACTGCGACAAGCGATCTTTCTTTGTCCGCCTGACGGCCGCCGGCGAGGCGACGTTCAACGCCGCCTTCCCCAAGATGATGGAGATGGGCAGGACGCTGTTCACCGACTACCGCGAGGAAGATCTCGCGGCCCTTGAAAAACACCTGTCCAAGCTCAAAACTGTGATCATGGCCAGCCATCCCGGATCCCCGTACACCCCCGACCCAACCAAGGAAAACATTTGAAAACGACTCTGCTCGAAGGCAAAAAGCCAGCAAAATTCGACAAACACATCATCGGTAACCTGTTGCTCAACGTCGATACACCGGACGAAGTGCGCAAAGAAAAGCTGCTGATCGGCGTGCGCAACGAAGAAGGCGAGATCTACCGCCTGATCGGCGCCACCAAGCACAACAGCTTCATGAACGCCGTCGAAGAACTGTTCGACCTCGGCCTGACCGACGAACTGCAAGACTCCGACGACATCGTCGACGGCTGCGACGCCATCTTCAGCGAACAGCAGTAATCCCGCCCGCCCTGGTGGGCGGCCGATAGCGGGCTCGGCGGTTGTGGCGCGGCACAAAAGTATTTTTCGGATAAATGCTCCAAGGCAATATTCGAGAGTATAATTTTTGTGATGGACAGACTCGACGCCTTCAAAGCTATCGCTGCTCAAGCGAGCCGGGGAGAACTGACGTTCCCGGCCAATGTCAACGCCTCGCTGCGGCTGCAGCAGGCGCTGAGCGATCCGGACTGCCACGTCGAAGCGGCGGCCAAACTCATTCAGGCAGACCCGTTGCTGGCCGCGCGCAGCGTCGCCATCGCCAACTCGGTCGCCTACAACCGTTCCGGCACTGAAATCTCCAGCGTGCGCGCGGCCGTCCAGCGACTTGGTGTGCGCACCTTGCAATCGCTGGTGGCGGCGTTGATCGTGCGCCAGATCGGCAGCCAGGTCACCGAGCCGGTGCTCAAGGCTAAAATCAATCAATTGTGGGAACACACGGCGCACGTGGCCGCGCTGTCGCAGGTGATCGCGCGACGCGTCACGCATGTCGATCCCGATACGGCACTGTTCGCCGGTATCGTGCATGAGGTGGCGGGGTTTTACATGCTGTCGTGCGCGGCCGATTATCCGGCGGTGATGGAAGGCGAGCCCGAGGATTGGGTCGAGCATGGCGAGGTCGAGATCGGCCGCGGCGTGCTGACCAAGCTTGGCGTGCCGGACGGGGTGTATAAATCGATCGAGGCGATGTGGCTGGGCCTGCGCGCGCTGCCGCCGGAAACCCTGGGCGACACGCTGCTGCTGGCCAACGATCTGGCGCCGGTGCACTCGCCGCTGTATCAGCGGCCCGGCGCCACCACTTTGCAGGGCGCGCGCACCATCGACTTCGTCGTCGGCGAAGGAACGCTGCACGCGATCATGACCGAATCGGCGCACGAGGTGCGGTCGCTGTATGCGGTGCTGATGCTCTAACCCGCATGCTTTCGCCTGAACGCTGGATGTAACGCTTAGGGGTCGGACCCGCAGGGTCCGACCCCGCATGGCCGTGCGGGTCGCGCCAGACCGTGCGGGTCGCGCCAGACCGTGCGGGTCGCGCCAGGCGTGCGAACAAAAAAAAGCCCGCTTGGTAGCGGGCAAAGTCCAAAACTAGGGATCTCCTCCAGAGGAGACAGTTCAAGAATACCTGCCCCTACTGCTCTGCTCTGTGCGCCATTTCACATAGCAGGCACATTTCGTTATCACCATACTGGTTCGGTGCTTTTCCAGACGTCGAGCTGCCGCACGCGCTTGTACCACGCCATGATGTGCGGATACCGCTTGACCGGCAGCTGGGCTTGTTCGGTGTACATCAGCCCCGGCGCGACCGCGAGATCCGCCAGGCTCAGCGTGTCGCCAACCAGCCATTCGCGCCCCGCCAGATGGCCGTCCAGCACCGCCGCGAACTGCGCCAGCTGCAGCTCGGCCCGCGCGACGATGTCCGCGTCCGGCCCGCCCTGGCCCATCATCCCTTTCCAAATGCGTTCGAACGCCAGGTAGCTGATCGCCGGCGACCAGTGCTGGCACGCCCACAGCATCCAGCGATTGATGTCGGCACGCGCCATAATATTATCGGGGTACAGCGTCTGCCCCAAGGTGCGGTCGGCCAGGTATTGCATGATGGCGCAGGATTCCCACAAGGTGAAGTCGCCGTCCTGCAATATCGGCAGCTTGCCATTGGGATTGAGCTCGGCCAGCAGGCGCCGGTCGTCCGGGTTCATCAGATTGACTTCGGTCAGGTCCAGAGGCGTGCCCATGTATTCGGCGGCCATCATCACGCGGCGCGAGTTGGAGGAAATAGGGTTGTGGAAGAGTCGCATGGCTTGCTCCGATGAGTGGGTGAGGACGTCATCGTACGGCCACCGCGCGACAGTTTTTGTCAGGAGTCTTCCGGAATCGCGTGTTCCTGGCGCCATGTGCGCAGCAAGTCGTGGCGGCGCGCGGGATAGCGTTCGCCGGTGGTCTCCACTTCGGCGATGCGGTCGATGCGGAAGTGACGGAACGCCATGCGCAGCTCGCACCACGCGGCCAGCATGCGGCTGCCCTGGAAGAACGCCAGCGCGAACGGCCACACCATCCGCTCCGACGGCACGCCCTTCTCGTCGCGGTAGCCGAGCCGCAGCCGATGCTGGTAGCGGATCGCTTCGCGCACGGGCCGCACGTGGACATCGGCCGCTCGATCGCGATCGGCGCCCACCGGCACCCACAGGCTGGTCTCGGCCATGTCGTCGCGCAGGTCCCTGGGCGTGGCCGTGGCGATCTTGGCCAGCGCGCTGGTGGCGGCGGCCGCCAGCCCTTCGTCGCCCTGGTGGCGCACCCAGCGCGCGCCCAGCACCAACGCCTCCAGTTCGTCGGGGCCGAACATCAGCGGCGGCAAAAAGCTGCCCGCCTTGAGCATGTAGCCGACGCCGGCCTCGCCCTGCAGCGGCGCGCCAAGGCTGGACAGGGTCTGGATGTCGCGGTAGATGGTACGTTCGGAAACGCCCAGCTGTTCGGCCAGGCGGGCGGCGGTGACGGGACGGCGGTAGCCGCGCATCGCGTCCATCAGCAGGAAAAGTCGGCCGGATCGGCTCATGTTGTTAGTCGTGGTCGAGCAGGAAGTTGCGCTGTGGCGCGTCCAGTGCGTGGTTGTCGGTGGCCGTTTCATCCTTGAGCGCGACCCCGGACAATTGCCGTTTGCGCGCTTCGGATAACAGATAGTGAAGCTTGAACGCTGCGTCGTCGTAGGTCAAGCCCGCCGGTCGCACATTCGAGATGCAATTGCGGCTGGCGTCGGTCAATCCGCTCTTGGGCGCCCAGGTCAGGTACAGGCCCATGCTGTCCGGCGAGCTCAGGCCTGGCCGCTCGCCGATCAGCACCACCACCGCGCGCGCACCCAGCAGCTCGCCGATCTCGTCGCCGACCGCCACCCGGCCCTGGCCGACGATGGCCGGCGGCGCCAGCGACCAGCCGTCCTGCGCCAGGCGTGCCGTCAGTATCTTGATGAAGGGGACGGCGTTTTGTTCGATCGCCAGGGCCGACAGGCCGTCGGCGATGACGATCGCCAGGTCATAGTTGCCCGGCTCGGCCACGCGCCGCCGTAGCAGGGCTTCGCGCGAGGCGTCGTCGAGCTGGCGGCCGAGGTCGGGACGTTGCAGGTAGATGTCGCGGCTGGCCGCCGCGCTGTGCAGCGGCAGGCAACGCAGGCCGCAGGCGGCCAGCAGCGCCTCGCCCAGCGCGGCCGGATCCAACGCCAGGTGCACGGCGTCGCGCGCGCGGGCGTGCGCCAGCTGGAACGCCAGCTGCGGCGCGGTCGGCTGGCTCACGCCGCTGCGTCCCAGCGCGATGCGCGCGGCAGTGAAGCGCCGCAGCGACTGCCAGGGGTTGGCGGTCACCACGCTGTCGTCGCCTTGACCAGGCTGGGGCTGGCCGTCAATGATCGTGCTCTTGGCATCGTCCATGGAATTCCTGTGCGTTAGGTCAAACTGGCCAGCGCGCGCTGGAACGCCACCGGCATGCCATTGCCCAGGGTGGCGCGCTCATCGTCGGTGAATATCCGCATCGCCTTCAGCCACGCCTCGAATTCAGGCGCGGTCCTGAGCCCGAGAACGCGGCGCGCGTACAGCGCATCGTGGAACGACGTGGTCTGATAGTTGAGCATGATATCGTCCGAGCCCGGAATGCCCATGACGAAGGTGCAGCCGGCCGCGCCCAGCAATGTCAGCAGCATGTCCATATCGTCCTGGTCGGCCTCCGCGTGGTTGGTGTAGCAGACGTCGCAACCCATCGGCAGTCCCAGCAGCTTGGCGCAGAAGTGGTCCTCCAGGCCCGCGCGAATGATCTGCTTGCCGTCGTACAGGTACTCGGGGCCGATGAAGCCGACCACCGAGTTGACCAGCAGCGGCTGGAACTTGCGCGCGACCGCGTAGGCGCGCGTTTCGCAGGTTTGCTGGTCGACGCCGTGATGGGCGTTGGCAGACAGCGCGCTGCCCTGCCCCGTTTCGAAATACATGACGTTGTTGCCGACCGTGCCGCGTTGCAGCGACAGCGCCGCGTGGCGCGCCTCGTCGAGCAACGCGATGTTGATGCCGAAGCTGGCGTTGGCGGCCTCGGTGCCGGCGATCGACTGGAACACCAGGTCCACCGGCGCGCCGCGCTCAATGGCGGCGATGGTGTTGGTGACGTGGGTCAGCACGCACGACTGCGTCGGAATGCCGTAGCGGGCGATGATTTCGTCGAGCATGGTGACGATCTTGATCACTTGCGGCACGTTGTCGGTGGCCGGGTTAATGCCGATAACGGCGTCGCCACTGCCATACAGCAGGCCGTCAAGCACGCTGGCGGCGATGCCGGTGGCGTCGTCGGTCGGGTGGTTCGGCTGCAGGCGCGTGGCCATGCACCCCTGCAGGCCGATGGTGTTGCGGAAGCGCGTGACGACGCGGCATTTTTTGGCCGCCAGGATCAGGTCCTGGACGCGCATGATCTTGGACACGGCCGCCGCCATTTCCGGCGTGATGCCGGGGGCGACGGCGGCCAGCGTTGCCTCGTCGGCGGCGTCGCCGAGCAGCCAGTTGCGGAAGTCGCCCACGGTCAGGTGGGCGATGCGGGCGAAGGCGGTTTTGTCGTGGTCGTCGATGACTAGGCGGGTGACTTCGTCTTGCTCATAGGGGATGACGAGCTCGTTCAGGAACAGCGTCAGCGGCAGATCGGCCAGCGCCATTTGCGCGGCGACGCGCTCTTCGGCGCTGGCGGCGGCCAAGCCGGCCAGGTAGTCGCCGGAACGGGCCGGCGTGGCTTTCGCCATCAGGTCCTTGAGGTCGCGGAACTGGTAGGTTTTGACGCCTACCGTGTGCGAGAAGCTGCTCATTCGTGCCTCCGATGCCAAATTCCAGGTTCACGTAAACGTAGGGCGGATGAGGCGGAAGCCGTAATCGGCCATGCGTGCGCCGACGTATCACAGGCCAGCCTGCCCTGTTGCGTATGGTACTTGATGTCCTTGCCGCCGGTCGGAAAAGGCGGCACAACCCGGCATCATGATCGTTTTGGACATCGATATGCTCCGGCAGTCAAATCGGGTCCAAGGCGGCGTGCTGCCGGCGGCTGTCCTTGGTGAACAGGAAGAATACATAGCCGACGGCCAGAAAGCCGACGAACAGCGCGAAGATCAGCGGATTGTAATAGATCATCGTCCCCATGCACACCACCGCGCCAGCCAGCGCGATCGACGGAAACAGCGGGTAGAACGGCGCGCGGAACGGACGCGCCATGTGCGGCTCGGCGCGGCGCAGCCTGAACAGGCTGAGCATGCTGATGATGTACATCGTGATGGCGCCGAACACCGACATGGTGACGATGTTGGCGGTCAAGGTTAGTCCGCCGATCTTGATCAACTCGTCGCTGTAGATGGCGGCGATGCCCACCACGCCGCCAGCCAGCACGGCCCGGTGCGGCGTCTTGAAGCGCGGGTGGATCTTGGCGAAGTAATGCGGCAGATAAGCCTCGCGGGCCAGCGCGTAGATCTGCCGCGAGTAGCCGAGAATGATGCCGTGGAACGAAGCGATCAGGCCGAACAAACCAAGGCACACCAGCATGTGCAGCCAGCCGCTGTTTTCGCCGACGATCAGCTTCATCGCCTGCGGCAGCGGGTCGTTGATGTTGGCCAGCTTGGTCCAGTCGCCCGCGCCGCCGGCGAACACCATCACGCCGATCGCCAGCAGCACCAAGGTGATAATGCCGCTGATATAGGCGATGGGAATCGAGCGGCGTGGATCCCTGGCTTCCTCGGCAGCCATCGCCACGCCTTCGATCGCCAGGAAGAACCAGATGGCGAACGGGATCGCCGCGAACATGCCCGGCACCGATGCCAGGCTGAAGCTATCCGAACCCGACCAGCCGCCCTTGGTGAAGTTGGCCATCGAGAAGCCCGGCGCGACCACGCCCATGAACACCAGCAGCTCGAAGATCGCCAGCAAGGCCATCAGCAGTTCGAAGGTGGCGGCGACCTGCACGCCGATGATGTTGAGCGTCATGAACACCAAATAGGCGCCGACCGCCGCCAGCTTGGGGTCGATCTGCGGGAACTGCACGTTGAGGTAGGCCCCGATCGCCAGCGCGATGGCGGGCGGGGCGAACACGAATTCGATCAACGTGGCGGCGCCGGCCAGGTAGCCGCCAGTCGGACCGAAGGCGCGCTTGCTGTAGGCGAACGGTCCGCCGGCGTGCGGGATCGAGGTGGTCAGCTCGGTGAAGCTGAAGATGAAGGTGGTGTACATGGCCGCGACAAACAGCGCGGTGATGGTGAAGCCGAGGGTGCCGGCCGATGCCCAACCATAGCTCCAGCCGAAATATTCACCGGAAATGACCAGCCCGACCGCGATGCCCCATAGCTGGAAGGTGCTCAGCGTCTGCTGCAGCGCGGGCTTGCCGGCCGCTTGTTTTGCCTTCATGTTTCCCCCTGATTTAGCCGCATCTGAGGCCCGGATGGACGCCTGGTCCGGGCGGGTATGGAAGTTGCTGCGAATTCAGTATAGAGGAACTTCGGAGTCACAAGGGAGGATGAGCGCAGCGTGATCCGCCAAGCACCGTCGCCGGCGCATGGCGGATTACGGCGTGCCGCCTGATCCGCCCGACGACAACCCGATAAATTTATTCTCGGATCAGATGATTTGCAGCGCGCCGGCGGCGGCGCCGAGCGCGATCAACACCACCGGATTAAGCTTGGTGCGCAGCAGGATCAGCGCCGACAACAACGTCACGACATCGGCGCGCCAGTCGGTGTTGGAGATGCCGGTGAACAGCCACGCGGTGGCGGCCATCAAGCCAATCGACATCGGGCCGAATGCTTCGCCCAGCGCGCGCGACAACCGGCTTGCGGCGCGTCCGGCATGCAAGCGCACGGCGGTGAGCGTCAACAATGTGGACGGCACGATCACGGCGATGGTCGTCATGATGGCGCCGGACCAGCCGCCGATCAGCCATCCCAGCAGTGAAATGAACAGCAGGTTGGGACCTGGCGCCGCCTGGGCGATGGCGTAGGCGGCCGAGAACTGCTCGTTGGTGAGCCAGTGCTGGCCTTCGACCACATACTGCCCTACCTGTGGCGCCAGCAGCACCACGCCGCCGCCGACCGCCATCAGCGACATCAGCGCGATATGCAGCGACAGTTCACCGACCGGCGATTGCTCATTCATGTTTTTCTCCCAGCAGATAAGCGGCGGCGGTGCCCAACGGCGCCAGCACACAGAACACCAGCGCCAGCTGCCACTTCAGCAGCCCAAGCGCGACAAAGGCCAGCACCATCATGAGCAGCTTCAATTGATCGTGCCTGCGCCGCCAGTGGCCCTTGGCGAACATCGCCATCGCCATCTTCGCCGCCGTTGCCAGGATCAGCCCCGCCGCGACGGCGGCCATGCCGGCAATCGCGCGCCGGATGATTTCCAGGTCGCCGAACTGCTGGTACACCACACCCAGACCGATGACGATGAAGAACGGCCCGAGGATCAATCCGGCCACCGCCGCCAGCGCGCCGGGAACGCCGGCATAGCGGTTGCCGACCATCAGGCCGATGTTGCACACGGTCGGTCCGGGCAGCATCTGGCTCATCGCCATGCACTTGGCGAACTCCTCGGCCGTCAGCCATTTGTGCTGCTCGACCAGCGCGCGATAGGCGAACGGCATCACGCCGCCAAAGCCCATCAGCGCCAGCCTTGAAAAGACGAAGAAGATCGTCGATGGCGATAAATGATCCGCGCGCTCGGCCAGCGCGGCTGCCTGGGTGTGCATGGTTTGTACTCCTGGACTCGATGGCGGAATTTTCCTCCCCCGGCAAATATAAGTACAATGAATTTATTTAGACCATTCATTCATAAAGTTGATGAAAGTCACTGATGAAGATTGATATTCTCGGCGTGCAGGCGTTTGTCGCGATCGCCGACTTTGGCGGATTCCAGAAGGCGGCGGACACGCTGCATGTGACGCAGACGGCGGTGACGCAACGCCTGCGCAACCTGGAGGATTTCCTCGGCGTGATGCTGGTCGAACGCACCACGCGCAGCATGGCGCTGACCAGCATCGGCAGGGACTTCCTGCCGCAGGCGCGCAGGCTGCTGCAGGAGCTGTCGTCCACGCTGACGGAAATCCGCGAGACCGGCAAGGCGCAGCGCGGCGACATCTCGATCGCCAGTGTGCCGACCGCCGGCATTCAATTCCTGCCCGAGATTATCCGCGCGTACTCCGCGCGCTTTCCCGAGAACCGCGTCAAGATACTCGACCACGCGTCCGCGCGCGTGGCCGAGGCGGTGCTGAGCCGCGAGGCGGAATTCGGCATCAACCTTTCCGGCAGCACGCACCCGGAACTGGTCTCGGTGCCGGTGGTGCAGGATGAATTCGTGCTGCTATGCCGCGACGACCACGCGCTGGCCAAACGGCGCTCGCTGACGTGGGTGCAGATCCAGCCCTACCCGCTGATCTTCTCCGGTGATGTCAATGGCAACCGCGCGCTGCTCGACAGCTACCTCGGCGACAAGAGCATGAATCTGAGTCTGCGGTTTCAGTACGAGGTACAGCGCAGCTCCACCGCCATCGGCCTGGTGGCGGCGGGCGTGGCGGCGGCCATCGTGCCCAATCTGGCGATCCAGAAGGGAACCTACCCGCGCCTGCGCGTGATCAGGTTGAAGGAGCCGACCATCTCGCGCCAGCTGGCTTTGATCACCCGCAAGGCGGGACATCTATCGCCGGCGGCGCAGGCACTGTACAACATGATCAAAATTAACCAGGAGAGAAAATGACGACCTTGCACGCCAGCGGTTTTCTGCTGCGCCCCTACACCGCGTCCGACGCGCCGGCCTTCGCCGCGTCCGTGCGCGAGTCGATAGCGACCGTCGGCAAATGGATGCCCTGGGCTGCCGCCGGCTATACCGAGGAGGAGGCGCTGTCGTGGTTCGATTATTGCGACGCCTGCCGCGACAACGGCACGGCCCACGAATTCGGGATTTTCCTGCCAGATGGCGTGAGCGTGGTGGGCGGCGCGGGACTGAACCAGTTCAACGCCCAGCATAACTTTTGCAATCTGGGATATTGGGTGCGCGAGTCCGCACAACGGCAAGGCGCGGCATTCGCGGCCGCCAGCACATTGGCGGACTACGCCATCGGAAAGCTGGGCCAGACGCGGGTGGAGATTGTGGTCGCGGCGGAGAACACCGCCAGCTTCGCGCTGGCCCTGAAGCTTGGGGCGCTGCATGAGGGCTTGGCGCGCAACCGCCTCAAGCTGGGGGACCAAACCGTGGCGGCACACGTTTTTTCACTGGTGCCGTGAGGTCGGGCCGCCGGGCGCAACAGCACAACAGCAAGCCAGCCATCGATGCCACAATAAAAAAATCCCCCGACGCTTTTCAACATCGGGGGGTTTTTCTGGCAAAACAATAAGATTACGGTTTCTTAAACGACCGCGCCATCCGTCTCGTCTTTTTCCTTGACCGGCTTGATCAGGTCTTCGCGCTTGACGCCCAGCCACATGGCGATGGCGGCGGCGACGAACACCGACGAGTAGATACCGAAGCAGATGCCGATGGTCAGCGCCATGGCGAAGTAGTGCAAGGTCGGGCCGCCGAAGAACAGCATCGCCAGCACCATCATCTGCGTGCTGCCGTGCGTGATGATGGTACGCGAGATGGTCGAGGTGATCGCGCTGTCGATCACTTCATGCACGCTGGCCTTGCGCTGTTTGCGGAAGTTCTCGCGGATCCGGTCGAAAATAACCACCGATTCGTTGACCGAGTAACCGAGCACCGCCAGGACACCGGCCAGCACCGTCAGCGAGAATTCCCACTGGAAGAAGGCGAAGAAGCCGAGAATGATCACCACGTCGTGCAAGTTGGCGATAATCGCCGACACGGCGTACTTCCACTCGAAGCGGATGGCCAGGTAGATCATCACGCCGATGATCACCATCACCAGTGCGTTCAGGCCGTTCTGGGTCAGCTCGTCGCCCACCTGCGGTCCAACGAACTCCACCTTGCGCAATTCCACCTGCTCGACGTTATTGGCGCCCATGCAAGCCTGCTTGACGATGTGCTCGCCCTTGGCATTGACGTTGTCGACCTGGGTCAGCGCGCCTTGTTCGGCCTTGCACAAGGTCTGGTAGACCTGTTGCGACGCATCCTTGGCGGTGATGTTCTTCACCACCGGCAGGCGCAGCAGCACGTCATGCGCGGTGCCGAAGCCAGCCGCTTCCGGGTGCTCGTAGCCGATGCCGCGCAGCGACGCGCGGATGGCTTCGAGATTGGCCGGTTGCGCGTACTTCAGCTCCATCACGGTACCGCCGGTGAATTCCACCGACAGATTCAGTCCGCGATGGAACAGGAAGAACACGGCCGCGACAAAGGTCAACGCCGAAATGACGTTGAACACCAGCGCATGCCGCATGAACGGTATGTCTTTCTTAATGCGGAAAAATTCCATGTGATATGCCTCGAATTATTTGGTATCAGGACGCGTCGCGACCTTGCCGCCAGTCGCGCCAGCCGCGTTATCCGGCCGCCAGATGGTGCCGATGGCGATCGATTGCAGCTTCTTCTTGCGGCCGTACCACAGGTTGACTACGCCACGCATGATGAACACGGCGGAGAACATCGAGGTCAGGATACCGAGCGTGTGGACCACCGCGAAGCCGCGGATCGGACCGGAACCGAACACCAGCAGCGCCAGGCCGACGATCAGGGTGGTGACGTTGGAGTCGATAATGGTGGCCCAGGCGTGGTCGAAGCCGGCCGAGATGGCCGACTGCGGCGACGCGCCGGCGCGCAGTTCCTCGCGCACCCGTTCGTTGATCAGCACGTTCGAGTCGATCGCCATACCCAGCGCCAGCGCGATAGCGGCCATGCCCGGCAGGGTCAGTGTCACGCCCAGCATCGACAGCAAGGCCACCAGCAGCAGCAGGTTGCACGCCAGCGCGATCACGCTGAACAGACCGAACATCATGTAGTAGGCGACCATGAAGACGGCCACGGCGGCAAAGCCGTACATCGTCGAGTAGCGGCCCTTGTCGACGTTCTCGGCGCCCAGTTGCGGCCCGATCGTGCGTTCCTCGATCACTTCCATCGGTGCGGCCAGCGCGCCCGAGCGCAGCAGCAGCGCCAGTTCGGCCGAGTTCTCGGAATTGCCCATGCCGGTGATCTGGAAGCTGCTGCCCAGTTCGGCCTGGATGGTGGCGACCGACAATACTTCCGGCTTGCCTTTTTCAGTCAGCACGATGGACATCTTCTTGCCGATGCGGTCGCGGGTGGCGTCGCGCATGCGGCGGCCGCCGTCGCCGTTCAGGTCGATGCTGACGGCCGGCTGGCCGTTCTGGTCCTGGCGCGCGGTGGCGCTGGAGATGTAGTCGCCGGTCAGGATCACGTCCTTGCTCAGCACCACCGGCACGCCTTTGCCGACGGTGAACAGTTCCGAGTTCAGCGGAATCGCCGAGGTCAGTTCGGTGCCCGGCGTGATCGATTCGTCGACCATGCGGATTTCCAGCGTGGCGGTGCGGCCGATGACGGCGCGCGCGCGCGCCACGTCCTGCGCGCCAGGCAGCTGGACGATGATGCGGTCGGGACCTTGCTGCTGGATGATCGGTTCGGCCACGCCCAGCTCGTTGACGCGCTTGGACAGGGTGGCGATGTTCTGCTTGACGCCTTCATCGGTGGTCTGCTTGATCGAGGCCGGTTTCAGGCTCATCACGGTTTTCAGTTCGGTGCCGTCGCCCGAATCGGCGAACGTCACGTCCGGCAGCTGGTCGCCCAGCACGGACTTGGCCTTCTGGCGGGTGGCGTCGTCGCGGAAGTTGATGACGATGGTGTCGCCGGCGCGCTCGATGCCGGCGTGGCGCACGTTCTTGTCGCGCAGCAGGCTGCGGGCGGACGCCTGCATGCCCTGCACGCGCTTGGTCAGCACGGCCTTGGTATCGACCTGCATCAGGAAGTGCACGCCGCCGCGCAAATCGAGGCCGAGGTGCATCGGCGTGGCGCCGAGCTTCTGCATCCACTTCGGGGTGTCGGACTGCAAGTTCAGCGCGACCAGGTACGACGGGTCGGTCGGGTCGGCGTTCAGGCCCTTCTCCAGCACGGCCTTGGCGCGGAACTGGGTGTCGGGATCGGGGAAGCGCACGCGCACCGAGGCGTAGGTGCCGGTGCCATCGAAGTTCAGTTCGCTGTGCGGGATTTTTTCCCGGTTCAGCACTTCATCGACCTTGGCGATCATGTCCGACGTCAGCTTGAGCGTCGACTTGCCGCTGGTCACCTGCACCGCCGGCGATTCGCCGAAGTAATTGGGCGCGGAGTACAGCGCACCGAGCAGGATGGCCACGGCAATAAGTATGTATTTCCAGACGGGGTAGCGATTCATAGTGTTCAACGTTCAGGGTTAGGCGTCGGATGCAATACGGCCCGCTGATCGGTAGACAAGCGGGCCGGGGCCTGGAGCCGGTTACAGCGCCTTGAGCGTGCCTTTCGGCAGGACCATGGTCACGGAATTCTTCTGCACCACCAGCTCGGCGCCGCTGGAGATCTCCAGCGTGATATACAGGTCGGAAATCTTCGAGATACGACCGAGCACGCCGCCAGCGGTAACGACTTCGTCACCCTTGGCCAGCGCTTCCATCATGGCCTTTTGCTCTTTGGCGCGCTTCTGCTGAGGACGAATCATCAGGAAGTACATCGCCACGAACATCAGTATCAGAAAACCATATTGGCCCAGAAAGCCGCCGGTCGCGCCGAGGGCGTCGAGTGGATTTTGGGCATACGCGTTGGATATAAACACAGGTGACTCCGATAATAGTTTGAAAAAACAGCGCTGTATTCTAGCACTGGCCGGAAGCCGAAAGGACTTCCAGTCATATGGGTGGTTGAATTCTTTTTACAAGACTTGCAACATTCGCACTTAGAAATCAAACCCGCCCACCACGAAAGCGTCCGTCCACCGCTGTGGGAAGGGGTCGTACCCCGTACGGGGTACGACCCCGGAGCGCCGCGCCGTGCGGGTTAACACTCAAATGCCACGTGCCCGTTCCGCGTGAAATTGCAGGGTCCAGGCGTGGAAACGGTCGTCATCCAGCGCCTCGCGCATCTGGCGCATGATGTCCAGATAGTAATGCAGGTTGTGGATGGTGTTCAGGCGCGCGCCCAGGATCTCCTGGGTGCGGTTCAGGTGGTGCAAATAGGCGCGCGAGAAATTGCGGCAGGCGTAGCACGAGCAGGTGCTGTCCAGCGGCTCCTTGTCATCCTTGTAACGCGCGTTCTTGATCTTGATGTCGCCGAAACGCGTGAACAGCCAGCCGTTGCGGGCGTTACGGGTAGGCATGACGCAGTCGAACATGTCGACGCCGTTCGACACGCCGGCCACCAGGTCTTCCGGCGTGCCGACGCCCATCAGATAGTGCGGCTTGTTGGCCGGCAGCTTGGGGCCGACGTGCGCCAGGATGCGCATCATGTCTTCCTTCGGCTCGCCGACCGACAGGCCGCCAATGGCCAGGCCGGGGAAATCGATCTCTTCGAGGCCGGCCAGCGACTCGTCGCGCAGGTTTTCGAACATGCCGCCCTGGACGATGCCGAACAGCGCGTTCGGGTTTTCGCCGCGATGGAACTCGTCGTTCGACCGCTGCGCCCAGCGCAAGGACATGCGCATCGACTTGGCCGCCTCATCAAGCGTGGCCGGGCGGTTGTCGATTTCGTAGGGTGTGCACTCGTCGAACTGCATCACGATGTCGGAATTAAGGACGCGCTGGATCTGCATCGACACTTCCGGCGACAGGAACAGCTTGTCGCCGTTGATCGGCGAATTGAAATGCACGCCCTCCTCCGTGATCTTGCGCATCGCGCCCAGCGAAAAAACCTGGAAACCGCCCGAATCGGTCAGGATCGGCTTGTCCCACGCCATGAAATCGTGCAGGCCGCCGAATTTGGAGATAACGTCGTTGCCCGGGCGCAGCCACAGGTGGAAGGTATTGCCCAGGATGATCTGGGCATCGATTTCCTTCAACTCCAGCGGCGACATCGCCTTGACCGAGCCGTAGGTGCCGACCGGCATGAAGATCGGGGTCTGCACCACGCCGTGATTGAGTCTGACTTCGCCACGGCGGGCCTTGGTCAGGCCGCTGCTATCGGTCTTGTGTAGCTTAAATTCCAACATTGAAGATTCCTTATTATGCTCGGGCTTGCGTCGTCAGCAACATGGCGTCGCCATAGCTGAAGAAGCGGTATTCGTTGGCGATCGCGTGGGCGTAGGCCGCACGGATCGGTTCGTAACCGGCAAAGGCCGACACCAGCATCAGCAGGGTCGACTTCGGCAGGTGGAAATTGGTGATCAGGCGCGTGACCGTCTTGAACTGGTAGCCGGGCGTGATGAACAGCGCGGTATCGGCGCTGCCGGCCTCCAGCTGGCCGCTCTGCGACGCCGACTCCAGCGCGCGCAGGCTGGTGGTGCCGACGGCCACCACGTCGCGGCCGGCGGCGCGGGTCGCGCGCACCGCGTCCACGGTTTCCTGCGGCATGGTGTACCACTCGGTATGCATCTTGTGCTCGGACAACACCTCGGCGCGCACCGGCTGGAAGGTGCCGGCGCCCACGTGCAAGGTCACATAGGCGAAGTTGACGCCCTTGGCTTTCAGCCCGGCCAGCAGCTTTTCGTCGAAATGCAGGCCGGCGGTTGGCGCGGCCACCGCGCCCGGTACCTTGTTGAACACGGTCTGGTAGCGCGTCTCGTCGAAGGAATCGGCATCGTGCTCGATGTAAGGCGGCAGCGGCAGGCGGCCGTGCGCCTCGATCAGCTCGAACACGTCGGCGTCGAAATGCAGCGTGAAGAACTCGCCGGCGCGCTCGCCCACGGTCACGTCGAAGGCGTCCGCCAGGCGGATCTTGACGCCGGGACCGGGCGACTTCGAAGCGCGCACCTGGGCCAGCACGGTGCGGTCGTCCAGCACGCGCTCGACCAGCGCCTCGATCTTGCCGCCGCTTTCCTTGACGCCGAAGAAACGCGCCTTCAGCACGCGTGTATCGTTCATCACCAGCAGGTCGCCGGCTTGCAGCAGGCCGACGATATCGGCGAACTGGCGGTCGACAATGGTCTCGCCATCCAGATGCAGCAGGCGGGAAGCGCTGCGGTCCGGCAGCGGGAATTGCGCAATACGCTCTTGCGGCAGGTTAAAATCGAAATCGGAAAGCGAGTACATTTTGCGGACTTCTGGAAACTGTTGAAGAAAATCGGCTACGCCACATCGTGTGGGTAGCCTTACAATACCGGCGTTATTGCCATTGATTTGTCACGGGCAACCCTCTATTTTACGCTAGTGCCCGAAAAACGCCCGAATATGCCTGTGATCCCATCAAAGCCTGCGTCAAAACCCGCTTCGAAGCCAGCCAGGAAGACCGTCAGCCCGGAAACCAGGCTGGCCAAGCTCGGTCTGCGGACGGACATGGATCTGGTGCTGCACCTGCCGATGCGCTACGAGGACGAAACCCAGGTCATCACCATCGAGGAGGCGCGCCTGCACGGCGGCGACACCTCGCAGGTCGAGGGCGTGGTGGTCAAGAACGAAATCTCGTACAAGCCGCGACGGCAACTGCTGGTGCACATCGCCGACGAAACGGGCGACCTTCAGCTGCGCTTCATGAACTTCTACGGCAGCCAGGTCAAGCAGTTGGCCGAGGGTACGCGGGTGCGCGCGCGCGGCGAACTGAAGCACGGCTTCTTCGGCGCCGAGATGGTGCACCCTGCCTATAAAGTCATCAACGAAGGCGCGCCGCTGCCGACGTCCCTGACGCCGGTGTACCCGTCGGGCGAAGGGCTGTCGCAACCGATCCTGCGCCGCGCCATCGGCGACGCCATGAAACGGGTCGACTGGACCGACACCCTGCCGGCCGAACTGCGCGCCGAGATGCAGCTGTCGGACTTCGAACCGGCGGTGCGGCTGCTGCACTATCCGCCGCAGCAGGTGGACGAGCATGCGCTGGCGGACCGCTCGCATCCGGCATGGACGCGGGTGAAGTTCGACGAACTGCTGGCGCAGCAGCTGTCGCTCAAACGCGCCCAACGCGCGCGGCGCTCCAAGGGCGCCGCCGCGCTGAAGGTGGTCGGCGCATTGTCCGAGCGCTTCCAGGCCGCGCTGCCGTTCAAGCTGACCGGCGCGCAGCAGCGCGTGCTCAACGAAATCCGCGCCGACTTGCGCCACCCGTATCCGATGCAGCGGCTGTTGCAGGGGGATGTCGGCAGCGGCAAGACGGTGGTCTCCGCGCTGGCGGCCACGCAGGCGATCGACAGCGGCTTCCAGGCCGCGCTGATGGCGCCGACCGAAATCCTCGCCGACCAGCACTTCCGTAAGATCGCCGCGTGGATGGAGCCATTGGGCGTCAAGGTCGCGTGGCTGACGGGAAGCCTGAAGAAAAAAGACAAGCTGGCCGCCTATGAACTGATCGAATCCGGCGAAGCGCAACTGGTGATCGGCACGCACGCGCTGATCCAGGAAGCGGTGATCTTCGCCAACTTGGGCCTGGTGATCGTCGACGAGCAGCACCGCTTCGGCGTCGGCCAGCGCCTCACGTTGCGCAACAAGGGCAACGAGGGCGCGATTCCGCACCAGCTGATGATGTCGGCCACGCCGATCCCGCGCACGCTGGCGATGACCTACTACGCCGATCTGGAAGTATCGGTGATCGACGAACTGCCGCCCGGACGCAGCCCGATCGTCACGCGCGCGATCGACCAGAACCGGCGCGACGAAGTAATCGAACGCGTGCATGCGGCGGCGCTGGAAGGCCGGCAGGTGTATTGGGTCTGCCCGCTGATCGAGGAATCGGAAGCGTTGCAGCTGCAAACGGCGACCGACACGCACGCGCTGCTGGCCGAAGCGCTGCCGGATCTGAGCGTGGGGCTGGTGCACGGGCGCCTGAAGCCGACCGAGAAGCAGGCGGTGATGGACGCCTTCATCGCCAACGAAATGCAGGTGCTGGTGGCGACGACGGTGATCGAGGTCGGTGTCGATGTACCGAATGCGTCGTTGATGGTGATCGAGCATGCGGAGCGTTTCGGGCTGTCGCAGCTGCACCAGTTGCGTGGCCGCGTGGGACGGGGTTCGGCCGCCAGCGTATGTTTGCTGCTGTTCCAAAGCCCGCTGGGCGGCGTGGCCAAGCAGCGGCTGATGACGATGCGCGAAACCACGGACGGTTTCGAGATCGCGCGGCGCGACCTGGAGATACGCGGGCCGGGTGAATTCCTCGGCGCGCGGCAATCGGGGCAGGCGATGCTGCGGTTTGCGGATCTGGAGACGGATGGCTGGCTGGTGGACCAGGCGCGCGATGTCGCGCACGACCTGCTGCACGCCGACAGCGCCGAAAAAGCCGCCACGGTGGAAGCCCACCTCGCCCGCTGGCTCGGCGGCCGCGAAGAGTTCCTCAAAGTCTAATCCGGGGTCAGGTCCACCATTTCTACACGGGCTGGGCTTTAACGCGCTGTCGGCGGCTCTGAAAGTGTGATTGAGGGTTGGCTTTCAACCCGCAGGGCCAGGCGGGGTCGTACCCCTCGGGGTACGACCCCTGTGTGCCGCCGTGCGGGTCAAAAGCACATGTAGAAGCGGTTCGCGAGATCGACCACGAACCCCGGCTGCATGTACGCCATGAACACCAGCGCGATCACCACGACCGCCCCCACCCGCAACGCCCACGTTTTCATCGCTATGCCGCCTTCAGGACGCTGCGCACCACCGGCCGCTCGTTGATCGGCAAATTGATCAGGCCCGCCATTACGCCTAGTGCGATCGAGATACCCCAGACGATGTCATAGCTGCCCTGCTTCGCGAACAGGAATCCGCCCAGCCACACGCCCAGGAAGCTGCCCACCTGGTGCGAGAAGAACACCACGCCGGCCAGCATCGACATGTGCTTGACGCCGAAAATGCCGGCGATGATGCCGTTCGTCAGCGGCACCGTCGACAACCAGATCAAGCCCATCGCCGCCGCGAATATGTACACCGAATATGGCGTCAATGGCGCCAGCAGGAACAGCGAGATCACGACCGACCGCGTGAAGTAAATCGACGACAGCAAATACCGCTTCGGCAGGCGTCCGCCCAACTTACCGGCGTAATAGGAGCCGATAATATTGAACAGGCCTATCAGCGCCAGCGCCATGACCGCCACGCTCGGATCGCCGATGCCCTTGTCCTTCAAATATGCCGGCAAATGCACGCCGATGAACACCACCTGGAAGCCGCAAACGAAGTAGCCCGCGACCAGGAAAAGGAAGGAGCGGTTGCGAACCGCCTCGCTCATCGCTTCGCGGATGCTTTGCTGCGGACCGTCGCCATGGTCGACCGCCGGCTCGCGCAAATAAAAGGTCATCGGTATCATCAGCAGCAGCACCAGCGCCGCCAGCACATAGAAGGCGTTCTGCCAGCCGATCCCGGAGATCAGCTGCTGCTCGACCGGCATCATCAAAAACTGGCCGAACGAGCTGGCGGCGCCGGAGATACCGAACGCCCACGAGCGCTTCTCCGCTGGCGCCACACGGCCGATGATGCCGCTGACGGCGCCGAACGCGGTGCAGGAAAGTCCAAGCCCGATCAGCACCCCGGTACCGATGACGAACATGGTCGGATCAGTCACCACCGCCATCCAGATCAAGCCGGCCGCGTAACTGAGCGCGCCCACCAGCACCACGCGCATGGTGCCGAAACGGTCCGCCGCCATGCCGGCAAACGGGCCGAAGGCGCCCCACATCAGGTTCTGCAGCGCCTGCGCCAGCGAATAGGTTTCGCGCGTCCAGCCGTTGGCCTGGGAGATCGGCTGCATCCAGAAGCCGAAGCCGTGGCGCACACCCATCGCCAGGGTCAGGACGACGCCGGTGGCGATCAACACGGTTTTGAGCGAGGGTGCGCGGCTGGCGACGAACATGATTTTTTCCTGGTTATCGATACGACATCTATCGATTTTAACCAGTTCCGCCGAACCGCGCTCACATTTGACTTACTCGTCGGCGCTGTAGCGCAGGCCGATTTGCTGGCGGATCGAATCGAGCGTGCCCATGATGTTGAGCGTTTCCGCATGCGGCATGACCGGGCTTTCGATCAGGCCTTCGCGGATGCAGCGGCCAACTTCCTGCGCTTCGTGGGTGTAGCCGTTGCCGCTGCGGGCGATCGTCATCGTGCGCTCGCTGCGCGAGGCGCCATCGACCAGCGTGACGGTGATGGTTTCGGTGTTATGGAAACGGTCGCTCAGGCGCACGAAGCCCTTGGTGCCGGAGATCGTCAGCTCGGTCGGCGTGCGCGAACGCAGGCTGCACGCGCAGGCCGACACGCCGCCGCCTTCGTGCGTGAGCGTGAACGCGGTCTGCATATCGACGCCGGTGGGCGCCATCTCGGCCTGCGCCTTGACACCGGTGACGGCGCCGAGGAAGAACGACGACATCGACAGCGGATAGATACCCAGGTCCAGCAACGCGCCGCCGCCCAGCTCAGGATTGAACAGGCGATGCTCCGGTCCCGCATCGGAGGTGAAGCCGAAATCGGCGGTGACATGCGCCGGCTTGCCGATCTCGCCGCTGTCGACGATGCGCTTGGCCTCCACCACCGCCGGCATGAAGCGGGTCCACATCGCCTCCATGACGAACAGTTTTTTCTCGCGTGCCAGCGCGATGATGTCCTCGGCCTGGCGGCGGTTCATCGTGAACGATTTCTCAACCAGCACCGCCTTGCCGCCGTTCAGGCACATCAGCGCGTTCTCGTGGTGCATCGGGTGCGGCGTGCCGATGTAGATGACATCGACCTCGGGGTCGTCGGCCAGCGCCTGATAGCTGCCGTGGAAACGCTCGGCGCCAAACTCCGCGCCAAAATTGGTAGCGCTATCTACAGAGCGCGAACCAATCGCCACCAGTTTTGCGCCCGGCGTGTCCTGCAATGCGGTGGCGAAGGCCTTGGCGATTTTGCCCGTTCCGAGAATACCCCAGCGAATTACCTGCGTCATGGCGTGAACTTTCTGCCGCGTCGGCGGCCAATGTTGGTTGTGCTGCGGTGAACTGCGGCGTGATGTCGAAGTGCTATTTTACTGCGACTGGCCGTTTGGGGCGGAACACCGTTGCGTCGGCGTAGAAGGCCTCGTCCTGATCCGGCCACCATCCGGGCACGCCCAGCGCCTGCATCGGCGTAAAGTCGGCGGTGCTCAAACCGTTGTCCTCCAGGTCGAGCGCCACCTTCCGGTCCAGCCATGCACGGCTCGCGTCGTAGTCCATCGCGAAGAAATCATCGCCCGCCACCACCACGCGCGTGTGCGCGGTGATTGCCTTGCGAGGTGCTACCAACTTCTCCATCAGCGCATGGCCGAACAGCCAGACCTGCGCGTCCGGACCGAAGCTGGCGCGCTGGCCGACGAAGGCGTCGTGCCAGCGATGGTCGCGCAGCGCCTCGGTCAGGCGATGGCCGCTGTCGCAATCGCGCACCACCAGCAGCGCCGCGTTCTCGTCGAAGATGGTGGCGCCGTCGCGCGCCGGCCCACGCGATTTGCCCACGCCGTCCTGCGCGATCTGCGCCGCCTGCAAGGCGTTCAGCCGCACTTTTATCAGCGGGAAGCTAAGCCATACCAGGCCGTTGAAAAAATCATGGAGATTGTCGCGCGTGGGCACGCCGCCGGTGGCACCGATGAAGGCTTCGTACGCTGTGCCGTCGGGCAGCGCCTCCTGCGGCACAAAGGACAATGGCAAGCCGAGATGATTGCGCAGGCCCAGTGCCGCGGCCTGCGCGCTGAATGAGTCCCTGAAATGGACATCCGCTGTCAGCTTTCCGGCCGCGCCCCGTACCGATTCATACCAGGGGCGCGACCAGTCGATCGATTGCAGCACTGCTTATACCATTTTCCAGTTGATGGTTTCACCGGCGTTGAGCGGCACCACCTGCTGGTCCGCCATCGGCAGCGTTTCCGGCAAAGTCCACTGCTCGCGTTTGAGCGTGATGGTGTCTGTGTTGCGCGGCAGGTTGTAGAAGGCCGGGCCGTTAAAGCTGGCAAAGGCTTCCAGCTTGTCCAGCGCGCCGGCGCGTTCGAACGCTTCGGCATACAGCTCCATCGCGTGCAGCGCCGTGTAGCAACCGGCGCAGCCGCAGGCGGCTTCCTTGGCGCCCTGCGCGTGCGGCGCCGAGTCGGTGCCGAGGAAGAAGCGCTCGTCGCCGCTGGTGGCGGCGGTGACCAGCGCCAGGCGGTGTTCTTCGCGCTTGAGGACCGGCAGGCAGTAGTAGTGCGGACGGATGCCGCCCTTGAAGATGTCGTTGCGGTTGTACAGCAGGTGATGCGCGGTGATGGTCGCGGCGATCGGGCCTTCAGCCTCCGCCACGTACTGGGCGGCGTGCTTGGTGGTGATATGTTCGAAGACGATGTTCAGCGCCGGGAAATCGCGGCGCAGCGGACGCATGACGCGTTCGATGAAGACCGCCTCGCGGTCGAACAGGTCGATATCCTGATCGGTGACTTCGCCGTGGACCAGGAACGGCATGCCGACTTCCTGCATCATCTCCAGCGTCTTGTAGCAGTTCGACAGGTCGGTGACGCCGGCGTCGGAATTAGTGGTGGCGCCGGCTGGATACAGTTTGACCGCGTGCACGATGCCACTTTCCTGCGCGCGCAGAATCTCGTCGGGCGGCGTGTTGTTGGTCAGGTAGAGCGTCATCAGCGGCTCAAACTTCATACCAGCCGGCAGCGCCGCCATGATGCGGCTGCGATAGGCTTCAGCGGCGGCGGTGGTGGTCACCGGCGGTTTCAAATTCGGCATCACGATGGCGCGGCCGAACTGGCGCGCGCTGTGCGGCAGTACGCTGGCCAGGGTGGCGCCGTCGCGCAGGTGCAGGTGCCAGTCGTCTGGACGGGCGATGGTGATGCTGTCGGGGGTGTTTTCGAAGTCGGACATGGCTGCGGGCTTTCTGGCTATCAAAATGCGGATACCGACATTTTACCCGCTGCCGGGCTATATACCGTCCATGACGATTGTCACAATGACCCGCACGAGAGAAGGCGTATTATTAGACACCTGCTATCAGGAAGCGAATATGTCAAAAATTCGTTTAAAGAAACAGCGTCAATTCACACTGCCGCCGGACATCGTGGCCCAGGCAGGCCTGCGCCAATACGACATGCTTGAAGCGAGCTATGAAAACGGTGTGATCATTTTGCGTCCGGTACGCAGTCTCGATCACTGCACCCCGACAAAATCCATCATGGACTATGCAGGCTCATGCAAGGGTGCTTGGGGAAACACGCCGGATGAGGTCGAGGCTAATCTGTCGATTGACCGGTCATCATGGGACAGATAGTGCCCATACTGCAATTATTGCGAGGGCAGCGTGTGTACGTGGACACAAATATCTTTATCTATTTTTTGGAACAAAATACTGAGTTTTTCCCTGCGGCGGCCGCTGCTGAAAGACTGCGATTCATCGACGCAGTCCATGTCGCCACAGCAGTCGCCGCAGCGTGCACTTTCTTCGTCACAAATGACACAGCCCTCCGAACGATCGGAGGGCTTGGTGTGGTGCAGCTAAAAACATTGCACCCGTAAAATGATATCGATAGCGATGGTTTATTTCGCTTTGGTCAGAACCGGATCACCGTCTTGCCGGCGCCGTGGCCTTGTTTGTTGCGTTCGACGGCGGCGCCGGCCTGCTCCGCCGTCACCACTTCGTCCATCACCACGGTGAGGTCGCCGGCGGCTACTTTGCCCACGATCTCGGCCAATTGAGCGCCGTCCGAGCGCATACGGAACCAGCCACCGCGCCGCCCCTCCGACAATTGCCCGGCGATGTCCGGCGCCGCCGTGGTGAAAATGCGTCCCTTCGGCGACAGAACCTGCCAGGAGCGGGCCAGGGTATCGCCACCGACCAGATCAAGCACCAGATCGACGTTATTGACGGCTTCCTCGAAGCGCACGTTCGGATAGTCGATCACCTCGTCGGCGCCAAGGCGGCGCAGCAGATCGGCGTTCCGGCTACGCGCCGTGACCACCACGCGCGCGCCGGCCTGCTTTGCGAACTGCACGGCGAAGCTGCCGATGGCGCCCGCGCCGCCGTGGATCAGCACCGTCTCGCCGCGCTGAAGTTGTCCGGCTTCGAACAGCGACTGCCACGCCGTCAGCGACGCGACCGGGATGGCGGCAGCGGTGGCGTCGTCGATGGCCGCTGGAACACGCGCCAGCTTGGCGGCGCCGATCACCACGTGGCCTGCGTAAGCGCCCAACGCACCCAGCGCGCCGTGCACACGGTCGCCGATGGCGTAGCCTTCAACGCCCGCGCCAACCGCAGCCACCTCGCCAGCCAGTTCAATGCCCAGCGTGGCCGGCAAACGCAACGGGAACGCGTCCTGCACCAAGCCATCGCGTATCTTCCAATCGAGGCCATTGACACCGGCGGCGGTCACGCGCACCAGCACTTCACCTTCGCCGGGCTGCGGCGCCGGCACCTCGTCCCAGCGCAAAGCCTCGGGGTCACCGTACGCGTGGATGCGCAGCGCGCGGTTCGCAGGTCCGTCGTCGAGCGCGGGATAATCGATGTATCCCTGCGGGCCCGGAACGTAGAACAGCGCGGGATTGGGCGTGTTGAGTGGCGCGTCCAATTCAAACCGGCGCGGCAAGTCCGGATTGGCGAGGAAGGTGCTGCCGTAGACCACGGCGTCGGCCTCGCCGGCGGCGATGCGCTGCTCGCCGGACTCGCGGCTCTGTCCACCACCCAGCAAATAGGTGCCGCCGAACAATGGCCGCAGCGCGCCGTGATAGTCGTAGCTCGCCTTGAACAGCGCCACGTGCAGATATGCCAGCTTCAAAGGTGCCACCTGGCCGACCAGATAGGTATAGGTCTCCACCGGGGTCGCGTCGACGATATCGTTAAAGCCCATCTCTGGCGAGATCTTGATGCCGACGCGATCGGCGCCCGCCTCCGCGACCATCGCTTCCAGCACCTCGAGGATGAAGCGCGCGCGGTTTGGTATCGAGCCGCCATATTGGTCGGTGCGCTGGTTGGTGCCGGATGCTAGGAACTGCTCCGGCAGATAGCCTGACGCCGCGTGCAGCTCGACGCCATCGAAGCCCGCCTCCAGCGCGCGGCGCGCCGCCAGGCGGTATTCTTCCACCACGGCCGCCACCTCCGCCGTCTCCAGCGCGCGCGGCGTGACGAAATCGGCCAGGCCGGATATGGTGTACGCCTGGCCGGTCGCCTTGATCGCCGACGGCGCCACAGGCAGCGCGCCTTGTGGCAGCATCGATGGATGCGAGATGCGGCCGGTGTGCATCAACTGCAGGAAAATGCGTCCGCCCTCGGCGTGGACCGTTTCGGTGACGCGCTTCCAAGCTTCCACCTGGGCGTCGCTGTAGATGCCGGGCGTGGCGACGTACCCCTTGCCCATCGCGCTTGGGAAGGTGCCTTCGGTGATGATCAGGCCTGCGCTGGCGCGCTGGCGGTAGTAGGTGACGGCCAGATCGGACTGCACGCCGTCGGCGTCGTTGGCGCGCGAGCGCGTCATCGGCGCCATGATGATGCGGTTGCGGAGGTGGTAAGGGCCGATCTTGACTGCGGTGGAGAGCTGGTTCATTTCAGGTTCCTCGAGAAGTGGATGACAATGAATTCATCATCCATTGTTTCCCCACTGGGATAAATAGCTTAAAATGAAATCACTGATCCACTGATGGAGCAATCGTTGAAAGCAATGCCATGACACTACTGGCGAGTATGGAGTTGTTTGTAGCGGTGGCGAACGCCAAGGGCTTCCGCCGCGCCGCCGAACAGCTGGACATGCCCAATTCGACGCTGTCGCGCCGCATCTCCGACCTGGAAAAGGAAATCGGCGTGCGCCTGTTCCACCGCTCGACCCGCAAAGTGGAGTTGACGGAGGCGGGTCTGGCGTACTTCCGCCGCTGCCAGGGCATCGTCGCCGAGGCGCGCATCGCGCACGAATCGCTGATGGAGCTGGCCGAGCATCCCGGCGGGCTGCTACGCGTGTCAATGCCGGTCGATCTGGCGATCAGCTACCTGGCGCCGGCGATCAAGCGTTTCGGCGAGCTGTATCCGCAGATTGATTTCGAAATGGATCTGACCCCGCGCCGGATCGATCTGGTGGCCGATGGTTTCGACTGCGCGATCCGCATCGGTGCGCCGCCGCCGACGCCCTCCACCTTGATCGCCAGGCAAATCGGCCTGCTGCCGCGCTATTTGTTCGCGTCGCCCGAGTATTTGCGCAACGCGCCGGCGCTGGAGCATCCGAACGACCTCGCGCACCACGAATGCGTGATTCAGGCGGCGTCCGGCAGGCAGTCGCGCTGGGCGCTCACGTCGGAAAAGCAAGCCGTCACGGTCGATGTCTCCGGCCGCTACTGCGCCAACAATGTCAGCATGTGCCGCACCCTGGCGACGCTCGGTGTGGGCATCGCCATCTCGGCGGGGCCGGAGATGGCCGACGACGCCCTGCGTGGCCCGCTGCAGCGCGTGCTGCCGGAATGGGAAGTCTCCCCGGCGCCCGTCTACGCGATCATCGAATCGCGCCTGATTCCGTCGCGCGTGCGCCTGTTCATCGATTTCATGCAGGCCAGCCTGAAGCACTACTCAGCGCACGATCGCCACGCGCTTGTGTAGCTGCCGCGCCAGCCACGACAACAGGCAGCACAGCACAAAGTAGACCACCGCGACAAAGGTGTACATCTCCACCAGGCGGCCGTCGCGCTGCGCCACCTTGCTGGCCGCGCCGACGAAATCGGGCACCGACAGCACGTACACCAGCGACACATCCTGAAACAGCACAATGGTCTGCGTCAGCAGCACCGGCAGCATGTTGCGAAACGCCTGCGGCAGCACGATGCGCCGCATCGTCTGCCAGTAGCGCAAGCCCAGCGCCTGTGCGGCCAGCACTTGCCCGCGCGGGATGCCCTGTATGCCGCCGCGCATGATCTCGCAATAGTACGCGGCCTGGAACAGGGTGAAGGTGATCAACGCCGACCAGAACGTGCCAACCTTGACCGGTTCATGCGCGCCGATCACCCAAGCCGCAATGTACGGCACCAGGAAGTAGAACCAGAAGATCACCAGCACCAGCGGCACCGCGCGTATCAGGTTGACGTAGGCGGCGGCCGCCAGCGCCAGCGGCGGGAAACTGGACATGCGCGCCAGCGCCAGCAAGGTGCCCAATGCGACGCCGCCGATCATCGACAGCACCGTCAGCTCCAAGGTGAACGCCATGCCGACCTGGAACAGGTAGACCCACGAGTTGGCGATGACGCTGGTGTCGAATTGGGCGAACATCAGCGGCTTCCCAGGGTGCCGGGCAGCGCTAGCCGGTGCTCCAGCCAGCGCATGGCGGCGATCACCACCAGATTGACCACCACGTAAATCAGCGTGGCGGCGGTGAACGCTTCAAACACCTGGAAGGAAAACTCCTGGATCGCGCGGGCGCTGGCGGTGAGCTCCATCAGGCCGATGGTCAGCGCCACGGAGCTGTTCTTGATGATGTTGAGGAATTCGCTGGTCAGCGGCGGCAGGATCATGCGCACCGCCAGCGGCAGCAGCACGAAGCGGTAGGTCTGCGGCAGGTCGAGTCCCAGCGCCAGCGCGGCCAGGCGCTGTCCACCGGCGAGCGCCTCGATACCGGCCGTCACCTGCACCGCCACCCGCGCCGACGTGAAGAAGCCGAGGCACAGCACCGCCGTCACGAAAGGCGCGTTGGGCAGGGACTTGAGCCAGTCGCCGGCGGTCTGCGGCAGCAGCTCGGGCATCACGAAGAACCACAGGAACATCTGGACCAGCAACGGCACGTTGCGAAATAGCTCGACGTAGCCGGTGCCCAGCATGCGCAGCCAGCGGTTGGGCAAGGTGCGCATGGCGCCAACGGCGAAGCCCAGCGCCAGCGCGATCACCCAGCCGGCCAGCGACGTCGCCATCGTCCAGGCCAGGCCGGATAACAGCGTGTCCCAGTACGTTTGCACGCCGTCCGGCGACATCTCCCAGAAGATGTTCCAGTTCCATTGGTAGTTCATGGCGCGGTCCGCCGCCTATTTGCTGGCGTCGGTCTTTTGTGCGGCCGGAGCCGGCGCTTTCACTGCATACGCGGCCGGGTCGGGCGAATCGGTCGGCTTGGCGATGACCGCCTTCAGCGTGGCCGGCATCGGGAAGTTCAGGTTGATGCCGCGCGGGGGGATGGCGCTCACGAACCACTTGTCGTAGGTTTTGGAGAATTCGGGCGACTGGTAGAAGCGCGTCAGCGCGGCGTCGACCACCGCCTTGAAGGCCGTGTCGCCGCGCCGCATCATGATTGCATACGGTTCGACCGACAGCGCCTCCGGCAAAATCGTGTACTCGCCCGGATTGCGCGCGGTGGCGACTTGGCTGGCGAGCAGGATGTCGTCATTGGCCTCGGCGGCGGCCCTGCCGGTTTCGAGCATCAGGAACGACTCCGGATGGTCCTTGCCGACGGCGATCTTCATACCGAGTTTGCGCTCGTTGTTCAGCATCGTCATCTGCTTGAGGGTGGTGGTGCCGGCGGTAGCCACCAGCGTCTTGCCCTTCAGGTCCGCCAGGCTGCGGATGTTCGACGCCTTCTTGACCAACAGCCGGTTGGAGATGACGAACATGGTCGGCGCGAACGCCACCTGCTTTTGCCGCTCGGCGTTGTTGGTGGTGGAACCGCATTCGAGATCGATGGTGCCGTTGGCCATCAACGGGATGCGGTTGGCGGCGGTGACGGGATTCATCACCACCTTCACGCCGGACATGCCCAAGTGCTTCTCGATCGCCGCCACCGCCTTCAGGCACAGATCGACCGAGTAGCCCTGGTACTGCTGCTTGTCGTCGAGGTAGGAGAAGGGAATGGAGCCGTCGCGCACCCCGAGCGTGATGGTGCCGGTGCGCTTGATCTTGGCCAGCGTGCCGCCGGCTTCCTGGGCGGCGGCGGGGACGGTGATCAAGACCGCGCTGGCGGCGACAACGGCAAAACGATAGAGCACTCGTGGTAACGACATGATTCCTCCTAAGAAAAATACAATGAACGTCAAAAACGACCTGCCGGCCGGCGCCGGCGCATGCTATCTGTAATGCTAAGCGTTGAAGCTAGTGGATAATCCGCGCCAGGAAATCGCGGGCGCGCTCGGAGCGCGGCGCGCCGAAGAATTCATCCTTGCCGCAGTCCTCCAGTATCCGCCCCTTGTCCATGAAGACGACGCGGTTGGCCACCTTCCTGGCGAATCCCATTTCATGCGTGACCACCATCATCGTCATGCCCTCCTGCGCCAGGCCGACCATCACGTCGAGCACCTCGTTGATCATTTCCGGGTCCAGCGCGGAGGTGGGCTCGTCGAACAGCATCGCGATCGGGTCCATCGACAGCGCGCGGGCGATCGCCACACGCTGCTGCTGGCCGCCGGACAGCTGGTTCGGATATTTGTCCTGCTGCGACAGCAGGCCGACCCGGTCCAGGTACTGCAGGCCGCGCGTATTGGCCTCGTCCTCGCTGCGGCCCAACACCTTGACCTGCCCCAGGTTCAGGTTCTGGCGCACCGACAGATGCGGGAACAGCTCGAAGTTCTGGAACACCATGCCGATGCGCGCGCGCAGCTTGGGCAGATCGGTGCCCCTGGCGCCGACCGAAATGCCATCGACCGTGATGTCGCCCTGCTGAAACGGCTCCAGGCCATTGACAGTCTTGATCAGGGTCGACTTGCCCGAACCGGACGGCCCGCAAATGACCATCACGTCCCCTTTGGACACGCTGGTGGTGCATTCGGCCAGTACCTGGAACTGGCCATACCATTTGCTCAGATTATTTATCGCTATCATATTTTTGGCAAAGTTAGAGTGCCCGCGACAGGTGTGTGGGCCCGCCCCCACCTGAGCTTGACAGTACCCTTGGCCACAAGGATACTGCGGAACTTGCTCAATGTTTCATCAGCTCACAAAGCTGCATTGGCTGGATCATACCTCCACACTGCGGGGAAATGACATTATTTGTACGAGATTGTGCTGTAGCGGACGAATCCCGCCCCAGCCAGCGTCCACAGAGACACTACCATGGAAAACAGAGAACATGCATAAACAAAGCCGTTTGACCACTTACATCCTGATCGCACTGGCGCTAGGTATCCTGACGGGCTACATCGTTCATGCCAACATGGCTAATCCCGTCAGCTTCGCCGATACGATGTCGCTGATTACGACTTTGTTCCTGCGCCTGATTAAGATGATCATCGCGCCGCTGGTGTTCTCGACCTTGGTGGTCGGCATCGCGCGCATGGGCGACGCCAGCGAAGTGGGCCGCATCGGCATCAAGACCATGGGCTGGTTCTTCCTCGCCTCGGTCATGTCGCTGAGCCTGGGCCTGGTGCTGGTCAACCTGTTCCGCCCGGGCGACGCACTGCTGGGCCACATGGCCGCCACCGCCGCCGGCAAGGTCGAACTGGCCACGTCCAGCCTGACGTTGAAGGACTTCGTCACCCACCTGGTGCCGGCGTCGATCGTCGACGGCATGGCCAAGAACGAGATCTTGCAAATCGTTATCTTCTCGCTGTTCTTCGGGTCGGCTGCGGCGGCCGTCGGCAAGAAGGCCGAGATCATGGTCGACGCGCTTGACGGCGTCGCCCACGTGATGCTCAAGGTCACCGGCTACGTGATGAAATTCGCGCCGATCGCCGTGTTCGCGGCGGTTGCAGGCGTCATCGCCAAAAGCGGCCTGGGCGTTCTGTCGACGTACGGCGTGTTCATGGCCGAGTTCTACTTCGGCATCATCTTGCTGTGGTGCTTGCTGATCTTCGCCGGCTTCCTGTTCCTCAAGGGCCGCGTGTTCGGCCTGATGAAGGAGCTGCGCGGCCCGGCCCTGCTGGCCTTCTCGACCGCCTCGAGCGAAGCGGCCTATCCGAAAACGCTGGAAGGGCTGGAGCGCTTCGGCGTCAAGAACCGGATCGCCGCGTTCGTGCTGCCGATCGGCTACTCGTTCAACCTGGACGGCTCGATGATGTACTGCACCTTCGCCACCGTGTTCATCGCCCAGGCGTACGGCATCGAAATGTCGCTGGGCCAGCAGATGACGATGATGATGGTGCTGATGCTCACCTCCAAGGGCATGGCCGGCGTGCCGCGCGCCTCGCTGGTGGTGATCGCCGCCACGCTGAGCCAGTTCAACATCCCCGAAGCGGGCATGCTGCTGCTGCTCGGCATCGACCACTTCCTCGACATGGCGCGCTCCGCGACCAACGTCATCGGCAACGGCGTGGCCACGGCGGTCGTCGCCAAGTGGGAGGGCGAGCTGCTCGAACCGGGCCAAGAGGATGAGATGGTGAAAGAGGCCGCATAGTAGCGCGTGCGTAAAAAAGGCCACCGTGAGGTGGCCTTTTTTACGCACGCCAACCCGCACGGCCAGGCAGGGTCGTACCCCTTGGGGTACGACCCTTAAGTGGCGACGCATGCGTATCGATAAAGGCATGCGGGGTTGGGCCGGCTATTGGTTGGCGTAGATCTTTACCAGTTCGTGCAGGAAGGTGCGGCCTTCCATCAACGATTGCACGCCGATGTATTCGTTCAGGCCGTGGATGTTGCCCAGGTCCGGCGTCAGGAAGATGCCGCTGATGCCGTAGGTTGGAATGCCGGCGGCGTTGAGGAACTGGCCGTCTGTGGCGCCGGACTGCAATATCGGCATCACCGGTACGCCCGGCCACAGCTTGGCCGTCATGCGCTCGTCCGGCTCCAGGATCGCCTTGGTAAACGTCGGCGGCGCCGAGTTCTCGCCGCGTATCTCCAGCGTTTCCACCTTCACCGCCGGGTCGTCGATCGCCTTGACCACGGCCAGTCCAGCGCGCCGCGCGCGTAGAACTTGCCGTCCTCCTCGATCAACGTGAACGGGTCGCGCACCCAGTCCTCGCGCTTGGCCTCGACCACGTCGATGTGCGCCAGCAGCAGGATGGCCTTGGCCTTCGGATCGCTGCCCGGCAGGAATGCTCTGCCGCCCAGGGGTCGTACCCCACCGGGTACGACCCCGCATGGAAGTGCGGGTTAATCGACGCGCACCCCATCCTCGACTTCTTCGTCGGCCTTGGCCTGCTGCCGCTGCCACATCTGCGCGTACAGGCCATCGGCGCCCAGCAGCGATTGGTGCGTGCCGCGTTCGACAATGCGGCCGTGGTCGAGCACCAGGATCTGCTGCGCGTCGGCCACCGTCGACAGGCGGTGCGCGATGACCATCGTGGTGCGGCTCTTGGCGATTTCCTTGAGCTGCGCCTGGATCGCCTGCTCGGCCTTCGAGTCCAGCGCGGACGTGGCCTCGTCGAAGATCAGGATCGCGGGATTCTTCAGCAGGGTGCGGGCGATCGCCACGCGCTGCTTCTCGCCGCCGGACAGCTTCAGTCCCCGCTCGCCGACCATGGTGCCGTAACCGTCCGGCAGGCTTTCGATGAAGTCGTGGATCGACGCCGCGCGCGCCGCCGCGACGATCTGCTCCTTGCTGGCGCCGGGCTGGCCGTAGGCGATGTTGTATTCGATGGTGTCGTTGAACAGCACCGTATCCTGCGGCACGATGCCGATCGCGTGGCGCACCGAGTCCTGCGTCAGCGAGCGCAGGTCCTGGCCGTCGATGGTGATGCCGCCGGCGTTGACTTCGTAGAAGCGGAATAGCAATCGCGACAAAGTCGATTTGCCCGAGCCGCTGTGTCCCACCACCGCCGTCGTGGTGCCCGGCGCGATGGTGAAGTCGACATCGAACAGGATCTGGCGCTTCGACTCGTAGCTGAAGTCGACGTGGTTGAAGCGCACCTGCGCGCCGTGGGTGACCAGCGGCTGCGCGTCCTTGGCGTCGGCGATCTCGCGGTTCTGGTCCAGCAGCGAGAACAGCTTTTCCATGTCGGCCAGGCTTTGCTTGATCTCGCGGTAGATCACGCCGAGGAAGTTGAGCGGTATATAAAGCTGGATCATGAACGAGTTGACCAGCACCAGATCGCCCAGTGTCATGGTGCCGTTGATGACGCCCACGGTCGCGCGCCACAGGATCAGGGTGACGGCGATGGCGATGATCATCGACTGCCCGGTGTTCAGCAGCGACAGCGATGTTTGCGACTTGACGGCGGCCGCTTCGTAACGCTGCAGGCCTTCGTCGTAGCGCTTGGCCTCGTAGTCCTCGTTGCCGAAGTATTTGACGGTTTCATAATTGATCAGCGAGTCGATGGCCTTGGTGTTGGCCTTCGAATCCAGATCGTTCATCGTGCGGCGGAAGTGCGTGCGCCAGTTGGTGACGACGACCGTAAAGGTGATATACAACACCAGCGCGACGAAGGTGATCACCGAGAACCAGATATCGTAGTGCAGCACCAGATAGCCCAGCACCAGCGTGATCTCCACCAGCGTTGGCAGGATATTGAACAGCGTGTACGAGATCAGCGAGCCGACCGCGCGGGTGCCGCGTTCGATATCGCGCGTCATGCCGCCGGTCTGGCGGTTCAGGTGGAAGCGCAGCGACAGCGCGTGCAGGTGGCGGAACACTTGCAGCGCAATGGTGCGCACGGCGCGCTGCGTGACGCGGGCGAACAGGAATTCGCGCAGCTCGGTGAACAGCGTGGTCGACACGCGCAGCGCGCCGTAGGCCACCAGCGCGGCGACCGGCAGCACCAGCAGCGCCTGCGGATGCGACGGCGTGATCGTCAGCGAATCGATCAGTTTTTTCATCACCACCGGCACGCCGACGTTGGCCAGCTTGGCGCCGACCAGGCAGCACAGCGCCAGCAGCACGCGCCATTTGTATACCCACAAATAGGGTATCAGTGTCTTCAGGGTGGCGGCGTCGCTGCGGGTGGGAGCTGATGGGCTGGCGGGATCGGGCGGGGAATTCGGGTAACGGCGCATGGCGGATGTCGGCTTTTTATGGTTCAATCCCGGTAATTGTAGCCCCTGAAGAGAATTCACGATGACCACGCCCCAAAATCCAACACCCATCGCCGTCACCACGGTCAATCTCGGCCTGCCAGCCGGCAAAATGCCGGAACTGCGCATGATGCCGTCGCCGTCGGACGCCAATGTTTACGGCGACGTTTTTGGCGGCTGGATCATGTCGCAGGTCGATATCGCCGGCTCGCTGCCGGCCACGCGCCGCGCCAACGGCCGCGTGGCGACCATCGCCGTGAACTCGTTCCTGTTCAAGAATCCCGTGTTCGTCGGCGACCTGCTGTCGTTTTATGCTGATATTGTCAAGGTTGGCAATACGTCCATTACCGTCAACGTCGAGGTGTACGCGGAGCGCAACCGCCTGCAAGCCGATACCGTCA